>Ga0210020_1000083_pt1 | contig 104812 bp, 96 predicted proteins | sample CryGeymeta201514_FD_183980 | JGI IMG/M metagenome (GOLD analysis project Ga0210020, IMG submission 183980) | Groundwater microbial communities from Crystal Geyser aquifers in Utah, USA - Crystal Geyser metaG 2015-14 (SPAdes) (version 2) | ecosystem: Environmental > Aquatic > Deep subsurface >... | reverse complement strand
TGCCGTCGACATCGGTACCGTCCCATGTAAATTCCAGGTTGCGGCCCGCTTCCTGCTTTGCAATTACCGCAACTTTAACAGAACGCTTATAGAGACCAACTTCGTACCCATCGCTTGAAGCACCGCTTACCGTGATTGCCACGGTATCTTTTATTTTGTCTGCGTTGGGGCTGATATACATGTCGGATACGCTGACGCCATCCACTTCAAATGGGACCATCGATGCAAGCGACCTTTTGCTTGAGGTGTCGGTGCCGGCGGAATTCACTCTTCCCTGTTTCTCGACCGATCTTGGGATTACCTGGTGCGATATCTGACCGTTATCATCTTTGGACGCAGTCTTTTCACCAGTACTTGCGGTTGCTGCGGTTGCCGGAGGCTCGGTTGCCTTTGCGATCTTATTTGAGGTTACTTCACCTAAAGTATCCTTCGTCTGCTCTTTTGCCGTATTACCTAAAGACTCAATCTCGCCTTTAAACTTATCCTGGCCGTCGCCGGGCATGGTTTTGGCGATTTTCTTAGCCTGCTCCAGGCTGTCCTCGGCTTCCTTATAGATACGGACCGCTGTCTTCTTTTCGCCGACCTTTGCCATTGATTTTGCCTCGGCCAGTCTCTTCTGCGCTAACTGATAATGAAGACGCGCCTTACTCTCGTTATCAACCGTTAGCGCCAACTGAACGCTCTCCACTGCCCGTTTGAGACCGTAAAGAGGGCTTTGGGGCAGGCTGTCGCTTGAAGCATAGACAAGACCGCCCACCAGGATCACCAGGGCCGCTGCCGCGGCCGATGCCGTAACATATGCCCTGCCGAACAGACTCTTTATAGTGAATACACCCGCAGAATGGGGTTCTTTAGGCTCGTTGATTTGATGCGTGGTTGCCGGCAGATCGCCCGCAATCGCCGCGAGGAATTTTTCTCTGCCGATCTTCGTATAAAGCTTTGACGGGCGCAATTCCGGATACGCCGGATACGCCGTCTTTACGCTTACGGCGACCTCAAGCAATCCCTTAAGTTCTCTTCGCTGGTTGGGATAGAGCCTCAAGCATTCTTCGATTGTAGCACCTGAGCCTAAAAGCTTTATGCTGTAATCGAGCGCACTCTCTAGTTTTTTGTTATTCGCACTTGCCTTATCCACTAACTCCACCAGAATTTCTTTTTTATCTTTTTCACTTACTCTATTTAAGCTTAGACCCTCTAACTTCTAACAAAGCTACTGCGATCTAGATTCTTCACTTCGCTTACGCTTCGTTCAGAATGACAGCTAGCGGACCCTTTTCTTTGGAGCTAAGCCTTCCTGAAAAGGGATTTCTTGGCTTCGGTAATCATCGGCTCAACCCGTTCTTCCGGCTCCTCCTGCCTCTCGAGCAATCTTCTAAGAGAAGCGAGAGCCCTTACTTGCAACGACTTTATCGACCCTTCGGTTTTTTCGAGCACCTTGCCGATCCCGTTATTGGAGAGCCCCATTGTAAACTTCAGCAGAAGTACCTGCTGCTGCTCATCTGTAAGTTTTACGACGGCTTTTTTGACCTCTTCTGCATCGAGCGCCGAGATTACGGTTTGCTCAAGGTCGGCTTTATTTCTGCTTTCAAAGAGAAGCTCTTCGATATCATCGTCAAACAATACGTGCGACCGTTTGGATTTAGACCTCAGGTAATCCAGCGTCGTATTCTTGGCTATTCTTAAGAGCCACGGATAAAACGACTTGCCGTCTTCCCTGAAATCAGGTATCGCGACAAGCATCTTTAGGAACACCTCTGATGTGAGGTCTTCGGCCAAAGGCCTGTCGTTTACCTGGTAGTAAATGTACCGGAACACATGCGGAAGGTAATTATCATAGAGCGCCGTCAACGCATCTGCGTTTAGTTGTTTTGCGTTCATCACCAGGACGTCGAGATTCTTGAGGTTATTCATCCGGCCCCCTCTCGACGCCATGGGGTGCTAAAACAACCCTTCCATAAAGAAAAGACGAAGGATTTGCTAAAAAGATACGGGTTACGTTCTTAAAATTTCGAGCGTTACATAAAACTCGCCGATTACAGGCAAACGTCACGAAAGCCCCCTCAATGGCTGTAAGGCACTTGCTACTATTTAATGCTGCGTCTTATGTCTATGCTATCCATCCGCCCGCCAGCTTGCCGCCAGGCGCCCTACCGGGCAGGAAAGGCTTTCCTATTTTTCTTAACCTATCGATAATTCGCGTAATATACAGCCGCTTTGTCTTTCTATTACACAGACTCTAATTTTACAACAAAAGCGATCTATAAAAAAGCGATTTTGGAGAAATTTTATCAAAGCAACGGTGTAGTACATTGGTAATTCTATGTTGTATAGATGCTGCGAATGGCACATACCGATTAAGCTGATAATAAAAAAGATTAGAGACGGGTGTTTTAAGCCAGTCTGTCTTTAAGCTGTTTAATCTCTATCCCCTGCTCGTCTTGCCGGACTACGACGGCATTAAGCTTGCGCTCTATCCGATCAAGCCTGAGACCGTGGTCTTGAAGAATCCCCTTTATCCCTCTGATTTCTTGCTTTACTCCAGACATTTCTTCTTTTAGTACGGCGACGTCTTGCTTTAGTACGGCGACGTCTTGCTTTAGTACGGCGACGTCTTGCTTTAGTACGGCGACGTCTTGCTTTAGTACGGCGACGTCTTGCTTTATTTCAGAGAGTTCAATATGGATTCCTGCAATCTCTTCTTGTATACGAGCAAAATAAGGTAGTATTACCTGCTCAATGCCTTCGTTAAATATTTGTATGAATTCTTTTCTTTCTTCAGGACTCATTTTTGCTCCTTGGCAATCGGTAGTATTATTCTGCCCTAACATTATATCCTGTGCAAGCGAAACCTGCAAGACCATATGTGCTATTGTGCAAATGCAAGCGTGCGGTAGATTATAACCGATACTTCCGCCCTGTTTGCGCTGGCATTTGGCTTGAAGTTGCCGTCGGTGCAGCCGGTGACGATGCCGTTTGAGGCGATGAGCTGGATAACGTTTTTTGCCCAGTGCCCCTCAATATCCGGGAACGAACTCTTGTTTGATCCGGGGCTTAAGTCCATCGCCCGGGCTATTACCGAGCATATCTCGGCGCGGCTGATCCGTGCTTCCGGCCTGAAGGTGCCGTCCGGATAGCCACCGATAATCCCATTGGTTACAAGCGCCGATATATAGGATTCCGCCCAGTGGCCTTTGACGTCGGTGAAGGTGTTTGAGCCGCCCGTTGGGATACCTTGTGCAAGGCAGAGCATCTTGGCGAACTGTCCCCTGGTTACGATCTCGTCGGGCTTGAACGTGCCGTCTGAATACCCGGCGATAACGCCGCGCTTAACCAGATCCTCGATCTGGGTAAAAGCCCAGTAGTTAAGCGAGACATCGGGGAACGTGCCGCCCATCTGGTAGATCCATGTGCTCTTCAGGCTGAGCTTCGAGCGGAATGTGTCGCCTCTCATAGCCGTTGAAGAGCCATCCGCTTTTACGATTTTTATCTGACTGATCCTGGGTGAAACACCGTACTTTGTTATCACAAGGTTCGCAATCCCCGAGACGCCCAGCTTTGATTCAAAATCGGTCTTGCTGATAACTTTTGTCCAGGAAAAACTTGTGTTTCCCGTCTGCTGGCAGTACGCCTTGCCGGACGAGTTGCGGTCTTCCGCCCCTTTAAGATACGGCTGGGGGCTCGCGTTTGGCCACGCCAGTTCAACATTTTCGGTATGCCCGCCGCAGCTCGAGAAATAGTAGGCGGCAATAGGAGCGCCGCTATAGGTGATAACCTGTCCCTTTGTGTCTGCGACGGCTTTCGCCCACCTGGCCCCCCAGTTGGTGCCGCCCGAAGTCTCATTGATTTTATCCACGCCGATATAGACCTGGCTTTGAACGGAGTCATAGAGATCGAATGTATTCTGCGGTTTCATGAATTTTACCGCATAAGTCCTCGCGGCGACGGCCTGCGCATAAAGTGCATCATACGGCCAGCTTGAAGGAACCTCGCCAAGTCCGTTGACATACTCCGGCTCAAAGCCAACGTAGTTGACCAGGTATAGGTGGCTTGCATCGACCGGATACACATAGAGGCTTCCCTTGTAGGAGTGATACCGGCTACCGCCGGCGTTGTAGACCTCGATCGGGTTGGAGGCATCGGTAACAATTATAGGGCCGGCCAGTTGATCGACGGCGACGGTGCCGTCGGGCTTAACAAGCGTTAAAAGGCCTCCCGTAGCCGGGACGACCGCCCACTTGCCGGTTGCGCCTTTAAACGCATAGGTGCCGTCGGTCTTCACGAAATCGAAAGTCGACGATCCCTCACCCTCGATATAAGCTTTAGATAGATTGGAACTTCCGAACAGCCTTACCCTGACTGTGCTGGGGACGCTATAATTGCTGGTGACGGTTGTGCCCTGGAAATAATGGGCTAGTATTTGCCGGTAGGTTTGGCCCGCATCCGCCCTCCCCTTCGCTCCCCATTGACACATACCTATACCATGGCCGTAGCCATAGCCTTTAAATGTGTACTGGTAGGCTGCAAACACATGGGGCGTGCTGATCACTAAGGAAATAACGAGTGCGGTAAGAATGATTACTAGTCTTCTGCGCATAATAAACTCCGAACACTACAGCAATTGTTACCTTGATTATTTCTTCTTAATCATCGACTCGTCCCTGGCGAAGGGCCTGCTGGTATCGGCGTGGCCGGCTATGGTGCCGACGACCTTTCCCTCAACCATGATCTGGACTTTCCGGATGTTCTTGAACTCGGTGAGCGTATCAACCAGGGATGTTATGGTCATAAGCTCGCCGGTGCTGCCCCCCCAATGCTTTTCTATAAGCTCTTTCGAGAAATTCACGTATGCTACATTCTTGATGATATCAACATTAAGCACTTTTGTTTCGGATGGGATGGTGGCGTAAAGACCGTTCTCTTTGGAACCTTTTACTAACTCCTCAACAGCGACCTTGGCGATCGCTGCGGTATCCTCTATTTGGCGAACCTCCGGAACCAGATGCTCGGCCTGCTCGTCGCTAAAATACAGCGTTAAAGAAACCATACGTCTTACCGACCGGCTTGATTTTACGGCCGTTTCGCTCTGCATCTTGCCCGCCTTCTGCAGCCCCTTTTGTGCCCCTTGTTTTACCTGTTGCTTTGCTGAATAGTCTTGTGCGCTTCTGACTTCGCTTGATGATTGTGAAGCCTTTTCATTGCAGCCGACCGCAAGCAGTGAGAAGAGAGCAACCAAAACCGAGATGAGGAGTACTTTAATGGCTGTCTTCAACTTAAGTTCCTTTCGCTTATATTTTTCTTTGTCCATCAATTATAATACAAAACTACTGATTGAGATACTTGGCGATACCGTTGTAGATGCCCTGGGCCTCTTTTTGCCGGAATTCGTCCGTTGCGAGTAGTTCGGCCTCTTCGGGATTGCTCATATAGGCCGATTCGCATAGCACTGCGGTCATCAAGGTTCTGCGCAACACGGCAAAGTTTGCCGTATGCGTTCCATCGTCTTTGCCCGGTACGTTTGACCACCCCAAAGCCTTGACCAGCTCTTCCTGGATGGTTTCCGCAAGTTTGGCGCCCTCTGCCGAGCCGGGGTAGCTGTAAACAGCGGTACCCACGGCAGCTGATGATCCGGCCGAGTTATGGTGGATGCTTACGAATAGGTCGGCTTTAGCATCGTTTGCAACCTGCGCTCGCGCGGCAAGATCGTTAACTTGATCGTAGGGATGAACTAAGGAATCATCTGTCGAGCGTGTCGTGATGCAGTTAAGCCCTGCAGCTTTAAGCAGGTCTCGCAGTTTCAGCGCCACGCATAAGTTAACATCTTTCTCTTTTAAACCATTGCTCGGGGCTATCGCACCCGGATCGACCCCACCATGTCCCGCATCAACAACTATAACGAGCTTGCCATCGCTACCGACTGCGGCCGTGTTTTCAGCCGGAGGTGTAAGGTCGGCGTTCATCATATTAGAGAGAGCGATCGCCGTTTGAGCCCGGGTCGCCGGCAGTTTGGGGTGGAATGTACCATCATGGTAGCCACCCATGATTCCGCAATAAACCACTGTCTCAATTTCACTGTACGCCCAATAACCGGTCCCAACGTCCTTGAACGCGGGATTTACCGGATTGATGGGTGCGGCCCCGCTCGCGCGGCATAGCATCCTGGCAAGCTCGCCTCTTGTGATTTGCTTGTTTGGCTTAAACAAGAACGTGCCATCCGGGTTTGAGTAACCTTTAACGATACCGGCGGCATGGCTTGCCCTGATATAGCTTGCAGCCCAGTGTTGTGGTGAGATATCGCTAAACGCTGTTCCATCTCCTGCAGCTGAATTCGAGGAGAGGTTCTTAGCGATTGCAACCAACTTTGCCATCTGCGCTCGAGTAACGGGGTCATCGGGTCGGAACGTCCCATCGGCGAACCCCGAGACAATGTTTTTGGCCGATAGGTCATCAACTATTTTAGTGAGCTTGGCGTCTGAAACATCGCTGAAAGCGGCGTACGCGGGGAGAACCGAAGTAAGGCTGAAGCACACTACAAGAATTAATGCTATAAGTCCTTTTCTCGCCATTTAAAACCTCCTAGTGCGATCGGACCGTTATACTTTCGACAAACAAAATTACAAACAAATTACCTATTTATGGAATATCGTCAGGTTCCGGCAAGAGCTTTAGGCACGCATACCGCTATCGTTTTTACCCAAAATCAGGGCTTTTAAAATCGGTCGAGCGGGCGGTCGAATATATGACTAGCGCATTGCTGCATTACTAGTGCATCTGCATTAAGTCTACCATTTTACTATTGCATTGCCAACCGTCAGTCAAGTTAATCGGTGAATGGGATGAGGGTCTGGGGGGAAACCTTCTTCTTACAATAGTTAAGCTACGCCTAGACTCTAGTAAGTTGCAGTCGCTGTGGGTGCACCGAGATTCTTCGGCTATCGCCTCAGAATGACAATTAATCGCCATTCGCTACTCGCCACTCGCTCTTACCAACCCTCTCTACCCACACCCCATTCACCGACTCACCCATTCACCGTTTAAGCCATTCGTTGCAAACATGCTATTATATTAGGTAAAACCGCAACAGAAAGACCAAGAATGAAAGTGTTGCACATAAATAACGTCGCTAATGTGCCGGATGGATTGGTTAAAGGATTAAAAAAGGTTGGTGTTGATGCCACCCTTTACCAGCCTTATACGGGAATTAATAAATCGGGGAAGTTCGGCAAGCTTCGGGTTATAACAAACAGGATTACGGATGCGCGGGCGCTTGCGGCTCAGATTCGCAAGGAGCGCTATGATATCGTGCACATCCATTACGCCTATTTCGGCGTTCTCGGAATACTGGGCGGATATCCTTATTGGTTGCACTGCCACGGTACCGATATCCGGCGCAATCTCTACCATCCCCTGTTTAAAACGCCCACGACCATGAGCCTGAATAGGGCCGATAAAGTCTTTTACTCGACCCCGGACTTAAAAGTGCATGCCGATAAAGTGCGCCCCGACGCTATGTTTCTACCGAACCCGATCCAGACCGAGATGTTCGAGCCCAAGGGGTTTGACGGTACTCACGGGAAGGTTCTTCTCATTAGCCGGATCGATAAAGTTAAAGGGATAGACCTGGCGTTTAGCGCGCTTGAGAAGTTGAAAAAACGCAATCCCTCCGTTCAAATCGACGCGTTTCTCTGGGGGCCGGATCTTGAGCGATTTAAGGATAAGGACTTCGTGAATTTCATACCCAAGGTAACACATCAGGAAATCGCGCAGCTTATTCCAAACTACCGGGTGATCATCGGCCAATTTGAGCTGGGCATCATGGGAATGTCGGAGATGGAGGCGATGGCGTGCGCACGACCTGTAATCAGCGTATTTGAGTACGGAGATTGGTATGCGGAGACGCCGCCGCTGATATCTTCAAGAGAAGAAGACGAGATTGTCGAGCGAACCGAAGAGCTATTGGGTAACACCAAGCTGTGTGAGGAGATCGGTGTTGCCGGCCGGGATTGGGTGGTTAAATACCACGATTACGTTTCGGTTGCCGAACGGTTGGCTAAGATTTACGAAGAAGGCCGCTCGCCAAGCCCCACAATATAGAAGTCTTACTGCTGGTTAATAGTTCCTGAGCCCCCGGTTTTGACTCCAGTATTAGCTCCTGTATTAGCTCTTATACTAAGTGTGGAGGCGGTTTGGGCGAAGTCTTTACCGACGATGACCATGACATCGGCTGTTCCTGAAACACTGCTGCCATTGCCACCGCTGTCGCCGCTGTTGGTATCCGATATGTCTCCCTCGTTAACTATACTCCCGATACCGAGCTGGTCTCTTACCCTTTGCGCCAACTCTTCTTTTCCGGGAACGGCGATAATTTTTGTCTCGTGATGGTTGAAGCTCTGGGCGTTTCCGACCCCTTCGATCTTATAGCCGAATGCAGTGAGCTTATCGGCCATAACCTTTGCCATCCCCGGCTTTCCGCTGCCGTTTTGGACGTCGATCTTTATGTTCTCGTTTTGCTTTTCTTCTGCCGTAAGCTCGAACGGCATGTCGTTTTTAATGCGGTAGACCAGCCAATCAACCTTCGGCTGATCCAGGATTACGTAGCTAACCGGACCAATCATCTTTGCTTCGCCGGGGAGCGTTATCATATGCAGATTCTCACGACCGATGGATTTCATCATCGTTCCGTACCTGATCATCTGTGCGACACCAACGGAAGGGTCGGTCGTTACGTAATTTGATGCCGTATTGACCAGACTTGGAATTCTGAAGACGCCGCCGAAGCTCATCACCTTATCCAGAACGGCTTTGATGAACTGCTGTTGACGGCCCATCCTGCCGAAATCATCATCGACATGGCGAATTCGAACATAATCAAGCGCATTGGCGCCGTCGAAGTGCTGCATGCCGGCCGGGATGTCGATGTCCCTGCCCTGAAAATGGTCGCGCATCCTTTTTTCGACGTTGATGTCGATACCCCCAAGATCATCCACTATCCGCCTGAACCCTTCGAAATCGACGAGAATGTAGTGATTGATATCAAATCCAAAGAGGTTATTGATTGTCTCGATTACGAGATCGGGCCCGCCGTGCTGGTAGGCGGCGTTTATTTTTTGGTGACCGTAGCCGGGAATCTCGACTCTTGCATCCCGGGGTATCGAGATGAGATAGGCGATCTTTTTTTCCAGGTTCATTCTTAAGACCATCAAAGTGTCGGAACGCCCGGGGTTGTCTTTAAGCGCCGCCCGCTTATCGCAGCCAAGCATAACAAAAGTTACCGGCTGGTTGCCTTCTTCTTGAACTAAAACGCTTTTAGGGTCACTACCGCTCTTCGCAAAATCCGACGTATCATGGATTCTTTCCTCGAGGAAACGGGCATATACGAAGCCCGCGCCGCCTATGACAAGAGATAAGACAAGTGACCAGAGGATTAATATGCGCAAGTATCCCGTCTTTCTTGGTTTATCAACTGCATGTTTGCCAACGTACAAAACACTCCTCCTAAAAATAACCTATCGTCAAGGGTAGCATAAACGCCAGTGTGCCCTCAATAATAGATTTCCTCGCTACAATAATTCAAAACGAATATCGGAATAACTTGCGGGTTTTATGTGGGGGTTGTAATAAACCTCCCTTGATATGACAAAGAAAGCCTATTACACTATACAGGATGTGGACTTTAAGGGAAATCAATGATTAACAAATTCCGCGCGATAATCGAATCGGGTATTCTGTCGTTTGCGCTCTTCTGGTCGTTCGTCTTTGTGTATAAATGGTTGCTGGCACCGGAAGATTGGGTGGCCGTTGTACTTATCAGCATCGCGCACTACCTAACCGCAGTTTTCTGCGGTTATTGGGCCGGGTGGCGATCTCGAACCGACGGCTGGATTTGGGGAATTATCGGATATTTTCTCTTTAAGGGGCTTGCTTCGCTGCTGCATGTGCACGCGGTACTCCCCTTCCCGATTCATATCAAACTTCTCGGATATATCCCGATACTCACGCTCCTTATGTTCGGCGGTGTGATCGGCGAGCAACGCGCCCGCTACGCTCCTGTCAGCCAGCGCAACATGGCGCTCTATCCGGTGATTAAGAGGATTCTAGATTTCTTTGTAAGCATCATCATCCTTTTGATGCTTGCCCCTATCATGCTGGGAGTTGCATTTATCATCAAGATCACCTCACCCGGGCCGACATTTTTTCACCAGAAACGGGTCGGGCAGCATGGGCGCATCATTAATGTCATTAAGTTCAGGACGATGATCCAGGATGCGGACGATGTCGTGGACAGACTGCAACTTCTGAAAGAGCAAGAAGATCAGTCGTGCCAGATAAAAGACGACCCCCGCGTCTTTCCCTTCGGTAAGTTTTTGCGTACAACGAGCCTTGATGAACTGCCGCAGTTTATTAATATTGCGAAGGGCGAGATGAGCCTGGTCGGGCCGCGTCCCCTGGTGCCGGATGAGCTTGAGGCATCGGAGACCAGGACGCTAAAGCGCCTTGAGGTTAAACCGGGGCTTACCGGCATGGCGCAAATCAACGGCCGCGGAAATCTTACGTTTGACGAGCGCATGGATATGGACTTGGCCTATGTCGACGGCCAATCTCTCTGGCTCGATCTTAAGATAATACTCGTCACCATCTGGCAGGTCCTCGCACGACACGGGGCGTATTAGCATTTCGCTTACTACTCTTACGAATCAAGCATCCCATCTATAATGCGATAGGCCTGTACTTAAAAGGGTATCCGTTATATAATTACTGCAGGTAGTACCCATAGGATACCTCTTCGCACGCTTTTCGTAGCAACTCTCGCGCATAACCGGCAAGCAACCGATGGCATAAATCCGCGTAATTTGGGGTAAAATAAAGACAACAGAATTTACGTAAGATTTTCACTTTAAGAAAACGGTATGCTTTTGTATGCTTTACTACTATAAGATCAAGAAAAAACGCAGATTCGGGGCTAAAAAACAGCTTGCCGTAGCATGCATGTCGGTTTTGCTGTGGGCATATTTTTATCCGGGATCGTTTGCGACTGTCGTTCCTAAGCTTAACAAGGAAGCCCTTCCCTCCTTGCCTGCGAGTATCGCGCCTATTCCCGAACACCCAAAGCCAAAGATTGCCCTGAAAAAACCCGTTACCAGGCTTATAAGTCTCAGTGCGATGGAGAGGGCCAAGAAAGAGCTTGAATATGAGGGCAAAAACCGCGAGGCCGCCGAGCTCAACTACAACCTCGTCCTCCTTAAGAAAATCGATAAGGGGGGTTCTGCGTCGAGCACGAACTCAAAGACGTTAAAACAGGATATCGCAAAGACTATCAGCTATTTCAGCGCAGGCAATACCGCATCGAAAAGCGCGCAGATCTTGTGGAATTACGATGGCGGCAACCTGGCGTATGTGTATTACCCAAATTACGGCGTCCACTTTAATCCCGTGACTACCGCGAACCTTGCCATGGATTATTATGCGAAGGGTAATTACAAAAAGGTGGTCAAAATCGCGGACGAGCTGCTTGATAACGCAACGGTCAAGGAGTATCCGGGCGTAGGCAAGTATTATCTGTGGCAGTACTGCTTTGATTTGCAGTTTAACAAGTATAATTTCCCCGCCCCGTGGGCATCGGGTATGGCGCAAGGCCTGGTTCTTGATGTCGTGGGCAAGGCATACAAGATAACCGGTGATAAGAAATATGTCAAAGCGGGCGAGTTTATTCTGAATTCGTTCAAGGTTCCATGGAATGAAGGCGGCGTGACCGATACCGACGAGCATGGCAACTGGTACCTGGAAGTAGCAGCCACCAACAAGCTGCACATCCTTAACGGGTTTTTATTTACCCTCGATAGCATACACAATTATTATGAGGTAACTCATAATCCCAAGGCACAGCGGCTGTTTATGGCCGGGGTGAATGAGGCCAAATCGCACCTTCAGCAATACGACCTGGGGTACTGGTCCAATTATTCGCTACTGGCCGGCGACCGGGCGAGTTACGGGTATCATAAAATTCATGTCGATTTGCTTAAGAAACTTTACGATATTACGAACGTCCCTGAATTTAAGACGTATGCGGATAAGTTTGGTTTCTATCTTAAAAACAGGTTTATCGATATTCCGCCGACACACCCGTCATTTCAAGCGATATCCACCCTTACGGAGAGAGGTGTGATAACCAGCACGGACGGCTGGTTTGGCGCGCAGACACAGATCAGCAAGAGCGAATTTGTCCGCTGGCTTGCCCGGATGCGCGGTTGGAAACCCTCGACGTACTACCGCGGATATTACGCCGATATCAAGCGGGATCGCGCCGATTGGGGCTACATCGAGGCCGCTTTTGATAACGGTGTGCGGCTAACCGACGACAAGGGCCTTTTCAACCCGGACGATTATATAAGCCGCGCCGATATGGCGTCAATCCTGTGCAAAGCGTTTGCAGTATCAACAGAGAAAAATGAACCCGACTACTTCCGCCCCGAGTTAAAGATAACACGCGAGCAGGCCGCAAATATGTTGTATAAGCTTTCAAGCAGAGGACAATTATAGATGTGGTCTAAGCCGGCGACAAAGCACATCGTATCGTTCCTGGCCTTAGCGTGGGCTGCTTTTGTGTACGTCATGTTCTTCAAGGTATTTTCTTTTTACCCGGGTACGGCCTCAGCGGTTAGGCTCGGCATAGGGATCATAGCAACCCTAGGGCTCTACAGCGTTATGTGGTATCTGGTAAAGGGGCGCCGGGGGGCTTCGGTTGTCGATTTTAGCGAGCTTCCCGGGGTGGCAGTTGGGGTCCTGGGGGTGGCAGTTGGGGTCTCGTTTATCATCGCCGCAACGAGAGGCGACTTTAGGGGATACCTCGGTAACAATCTGCAGGAGATCGTCTACCTGGCAGGCATTATCCTTGCGGCTTTCTACGTCGGGGACCTGCTTTTGCAGCGGTTACGGCTTGGGGTTAACGGGCTTGAGCGGGCATTTCTGTCGATTTCGACGGGGCTTGGGATTATGGCCGTGCTCGTGTTTTTAGCCGGCGCAATCGGGGCCGTCTATATCTGGCCGTTCAGGATTCTCACACTGGTACCGGCGCTGCTGGGCGCCTACAGGATAAGTACGACAGTGGCTCCGGGAACCGCTAAGAAGTTAGGGTTCAGCGTCTTGCCAAACCCCCTCTCGCTTGGTATTGCCGTCCTTTTGGGATTGAGTTTCATTGCCGCATGGATACCCACCTGGAATTACGACTCCCTGCTTTACCATATCGCCGTGCCGAAGTTCTACATGTTGGCGCATAAGATATATTACGTGCGCGATTTTATGCCGGCGGACTACCCGCTCAACGGCGAGATGCTGTTTATGCTCGCGATGGTCGTAAAAGACGATACCGTCGCCCAGCTTGTAAGCTATTTCATGGCGGTATGGTTGGTTCTCGGTGTCTTTGTTTTTTCCAGGCGCTTTTACTCATACCGCGCGGGTGTTATAAGCGTGGCGCTGTTGCTCACGATATCGGTATTTATAAACAAAGTGCCGGTCAACAACAACGACACCGTGCTGGCGCTTTTTACCATGGCGGCCGTATATGCGCTTGTGGCCTGGTGGGAAACAAGAAGAAACGGATGGTTTTACCTTTCGGGCTTTATGCTTGGCGTGACTGCGGGCAGCAAGTACTCGGGGTTCTTCACCCTGTTTTTCGTGGGGTTGCTAGCAATAGTTTTACTGGTGACGACTAAGAAGAAAGAGCCGGGTGCTGTGGCGGGTACCGTCAAAACAGTTGGCGTTTTCGCGATGGCGGCTTTCGTCGGCGTAGGCCCATGGCTGGTAAAGAACTACCTCTTTACCGGAAATCCGGTGTATCCGATGCTCATCTCGGTTTTCGGCGGTCGTGACTGGATGGCCCCCGCAACCCGGGTCTTTCAGAATACGGTTAGAAACGCCAACTTCGTGGCAACAGGGGCACTCGGGAACCTGGCGGTATTGTGGCAATTGACGATCAGGAAGCCTGTAGAGATGACAATAGGGCCGGCCCTTGTAGCCTTTCTGCCGTTTGCCTTTAAAAGGAACCGGATTCTTAAAGGCTCGGTGTTTATCCCCCTGCTGGCCGCCGCCGGATTCTTGATCCCGTGGGCCCTGCTTTTAGCGCAGGTAGCCCGGTTTGCCATACCGGGAATCGTGCTATTGATAATCGTGGTTGCTGCGGGAATCGACCGGTTTGTAGGCGGCAAACGCGTGCCGGGTGCGATGATTGCGCTGATGCTTGGGGTCGCGGTTCTGGCGAATACCTTCGTGCTGGTTGTCGACCAGTATAAGGCGTTTGAGATCGGTCTTGCCCTTACAAGCCACCGTCAGTTTACGCAGCGCAATACGCTGGCGCGTATGTCGGGGTTTATAAACGGGCGTATCCCGGCGGATAAGAAGATCGCCATGGTTATCGATAATCGCGCCTATTACCTTAATAAGCGCCCACTGCTGATGCTAAACCCGCTCAATAACGGGCGCATCGACCAGATCAACATCAAAAGTCCCGATCAATTAATGCGCATTTTTAAGGATGAGAAGGTTGATTACGTCTTTGCAACCGATGAAATTAGAAGATATACCTACGCCCTGCCGAAGACCTCGCCGTTTAGCGTCGTGTACCGGCCGATGACGGAAAACCTGGACCTGCTTATTAAAGAGGGGCGATTAAAAGCCGTGCTAAGGTCCGGCGATTTTTGGCTTTATAAGATCAACGGATAACGCGGCAACGAATATCACGACTGCGCTCACAAACGGCAGCCAGTGCCACCACACGGAGGGGCCGGTATCGAGCCAGAGCATGATGATGGTAAGAACCAGCGCATACACTTTGAGGTCCTTAAGGCGAGACAACACCGCCAGGCAAAAACCGAGAAGCGCGGCGTAAAACGCAACCCCCGCAAACCCGAATTCCAGAAACGAGAGCCCGAAAAACGATGTGGACAAAGGTTTTTTGAGGATGCTTATGGTGGTGGCCCTCCCCTTCGTAATCCCCGGCATGAGCGACAGGATTAACTTGCCGTGCGATGTCCCCCAGGGAAAGCTCCTGTCAAGTACATCCAGGAATACCCTATAGGTGAACAGCGGCCGGGTTATAAATTTTTGACGGGCCTCTTTGTTGGTAACCACCATGTCCTTATCGGTATAGTGCCCGGCATTCATGGAGGCGACGACACGCTCGGGAGCTTTCCCGGGATCAAGCGGCACCATGGCATAAATCGCGCCCCTGGCGACAGACGTGGCAAAATACGTGTAGAGGAAAATAGCAATGATGACCGCCGCAGCCTTACCCCCTGCCTTGATGCCATATGCGGGCTTTCTCTCCAGGTAGTATTGAAAAATAAGCGGCATGATGTAGATAATCGCGTACGCGCGGTAGCCGATTATGGCGGCCATGAGCGGACCTGCGATAAGCGTGATAAATCCGATCATCGCAAAAAGCCGGTTTTTGGTAAGCCCGGAGGCTATTTTCAACAGGCCGTAAATGGTGGTTATCGTCCCCATCCCGACCAAAAACGCGGGCATCAGGCCGCCCGTGCGGTTGAGGTACACGCCGTAGAGCCCGTAGCGCGCAAATGCCGGCACGACGTAAACAAGTATCATGACCAAGCCCAGGGCCAGGTAATGGAACCCGGTGAGCTTTGAGCCGACGCGGCCGAGTAAGAGAAAAACTCCCGAGATAAGCACCAGATAAAGGGGCACCCTGATGGTGATTGGGAGTGCGCCCTTAAGCGCTAAATCCACTAAGAACACGACGAGGAGCGCGAGCAAAAGGCGCTCGAAATATCCCTCGGGAAGAAACCCCTGCTCGGACGGCATACCCGAACCCCTGCCATCGACAAAACGTCCCGTTAGCATAGTAACTGCCAGGTAGACGGCGATACCGATTGTAACCACAACCAGCGCGCGCAGTGAAAACTGCACCAGGACCAGCCCGGCAAGATAAAAAGCGGCTACGAACACCGGCAGAAAGATCTCGGGTGAAAAGATATTCAGACGGCGGGTATTGTGAGCCCGCTTCATTAGCGGACCACCGTCGTAGTCAGGAAGCGAACAAGCGCTGTTGCTGTGATAAAGAGCGCCGCTGTGATAAACGGCCTCGCCCCGACGTCCCGAAGCATGCTGAACAACCAGGAATTCTCGAACCACACGCGCGATGTCTTAAAGAAGCCGAGAACCGGCTTGAAACTGCGGCTTTCTCTGAAAAACGCCGGTGCGGCGGGCTTTTTATAAAGCCAGTTGGCAATATCGCTCTTCCTCCAGGCGCCGCCCAGCCCGGCAAAAAACTTGTGTACGGGATGGCTTAAGTACGCCGCTTTTAACGCGATAAGCGAGACCCTGAACGGTCGTAAAATCAGACTCCCCGCAACGGCCGGCGTGGTTTCAGTCTTGGATGGTTCCGGTTCGAGGCCGTTTATCGCAACCTGAAGCCCAAGCATTATCCAGAAAAACACCGCGCCTTGCGGATGGTGAAAGCTGTTACTCGTAAGGCTGTTGATCGAGAACCCGACGACCCCGGCGAAAATCGCTGAGTTTATCCAGGAGAGATATTTATCCTTGGCTTTAGCCTGCGCCAGGTAGAGCCCGTATTTTATGGAGATCAGAATAATCGCTATAAAAGAGATAATGCCGAAGATACCCGTCTCGGCCCAGATCGTAAGGTAAGAATTATGTGCGCCGTAGATAACCCAGCCAACGCTTAGCTCGGGATGCCTGAAGATATACTCGGTAAAGACGTTATAGTAATTGCCGATGCCGATACCCAGCAGGGGATGCTCTTGAATGATGCCGCTTGCAATACGCCAGAGCTTCATCCTGAAGCCGGCTGTGCCGCCGGTAACGTTGGAGATGCTCTCCAGGCGGCTTGCCACACCCGGCGCGGCAACAAATGCAACCGCAAATAAGCCCACCCAAACCCAGAACAGCCAGGCTTTGGTTAGAAGCGACATGAGAATGACACCGATGCCGGTGGCGAGCCAGCTCCCCCTTGTATAAGTAAGGATTAACCCGGCAAACATCAGGAGCGTGGCCCCACCCATCATAAACCGCCTGAAAAGTCCACGCGAGCCGAGCACGAGAGCAAGGCCGATCGGTATTAACAGCACCAGGTATTCGGCATAGAAGTTGGGGTTCTCAAATGTCGAGCCGACCCTCGCCGCAACCTCCTGATCGAGATCGTAGAGCCCGATTTTGGCCGTCTGGGGCTCGTAAAGGTACTGATATATCCCAAAAAGTGCCGTGAGCGCGCCTATTACGACCATGAGGACAAGTATTCTAGTCAGCATTTCTTTCGATTTGATGGAGTTGCCGATGATGTATACCAGCAAAAAATATCCTATAAATCGGGTGAGAACCGAGACCGAGTCGACAATCGATGGCGCCACGACCGCCGAGACCGCCCCAAAGACGAGAAATGCGATAAACGCCCAGGAAAATGGAGGTGAGATGCGGTTCTCGTTTTTGCCAAGGTTGTTGATGGCATAGGAGAAAATAACGATGGCGGTGCATATAGTGACCGCATCGAGCGGGATAGGCCCCAGGTCTACTTTAAGATTGGTCAACGGCGCCACGGCTACGAGCAGCGCGATGGCGAATTCGGTTTTAGCCAGTGCTATCGCCATAAGGAGTAAGCCTGCCAGCAGCGCGATAAACTGGTTGGTACTGAGAAGTACGCCGGCAACACCGACCGCACTACCCAGGATAACGACAGCGGCATATGCGGGTATGGATGTTTTTCTTGCTGCGACCAGTTCTGACAAGGTAACCTCTCTTTATCGAAGAACGGCGGTATTACTGGTCGCCCTTGACGGACATATCGATGATAACCGCGTCGCCAAGAAACCACTTGGTGATCATGTTGAACCTGTCTCCGACGCGCAGTACTTCGTTGCCGGTAGCGATGATATCGTTGCCGACACGTCCCTTGGTTTCTATAGTTACGTAGGCGTCTTTTTTAACCGGTGAGGTGGCCAGCATCATGCGACCGTCTGCGGTATCTATAACTTCCTGGGCCGGTTTAAGCTCGACTTTTTTGATGGTGCCGATCGGCCCCTGGGTTACCTGCTTTTTAACGAGGTCGCCGGGCTTTAAAAAGCTTGCGACATCCGGGCGGATCGCTTTTACGATTACGGTGTAGTCGACGGTTTTATCCTCGGGGATGGTCGCCACTTTGCCGGCTTTCGCCATGATGACATATGCCATCGCCGCAACCACGAACACACCGAGGATGAGCGTGAAATCTATCAGGTTGATGCGCCCGAATACCCGTCCTTTTTCATCGATTATTGCCATGAATACTGCTTCCTCCCCTGAATCAGCTCAAAAGATAACTTATAACTTAAGGCATAAGCTTAGCATAGACGCATAAGACTAGCTATAAAATAGCCCTTTGAATCGGACTCATTCACCGTTCTATCGTGCTATCTCCTTCATCTTATCAAGCAGCAGGTTTATGTCGCGGGTTTGGCCTTGGCTGTAGACATCCTTCTTTTTTATGTCGATTTGCTCGGGGTCGGTGAGTTTTTTCATCCTGCCCTCGGCGATAAGATGGGTGTCTATTGCGCCCATTTTGCCGGAGAAGAGCGTGTAGACGGGGGTATTAAGCGCAACTGCCTCACGATTCATGGTGCCCCCTGCGCTGATAACGAGGTCGGAGTAATAGATAAGACTTTGTGCGTCGACCGCCTTCTCAGGAATAAACACGTTTGTAAATCCCATACCGAGGACTTCTTTACGCTGCTCGGGAGTCCGTGGCAAGAGCACCACCTCAACATCCCCCCGGCGGCCAAGCTTGCGCAAAACATCCATGAAAATCGGGTTATGAAACCGGTGGTAGAGTGCCACATCCGGCGGGGTACGCAAGACGATGATGATCTTGTTGATATCAAGACCGATTTCTTTTATGACTGCCTCGTCCGGCTTAAAGTCGGCCAGGTAATATTCTTCTTTCAGGCCGGGGTATTTATCGATTTTCTCATCGGTGCCGCCGTATTCGTAAAGCGGCTCCGATGGGATGAGGTCGGGTATGAGAACCTTGGTCGAAACGCGAAGGTTGATGTTATGCATAACCTTGGCAAACTCGTAGTCGAACATGGTCACGTGCGGGATACGCAGGAAAAACGAGGCCACCGCACAATCGTTTGAGCCGTGGCTTACGGCAAGATTAAACTTCTTGCCGGCCGCATACGCCATTAGCCTGCCGGTACGATTGACGAGCCCGTAAATTTTGCGATATATCTCTTTCCCCTGGTGCCTGCCTATTAGGGTATGCTTTATTCCAAAGCGGTTGAGGAGCTGGCTTGTCTGGGCAAACTCCCTGGCGGTCACAAATACCTCGTGGCCCTGCTCTTCCAGTGCCTTAATGACGGGTCGAAATATAAGAACGTGCGGCGTGTTGGTCATATCGATCCAAATGCGAAGCTTTTTATTGTCGAAACTGTTTGTGCTCAATTAATTTTACCTCACGTTTAGAAACTAGAGACTTGAGACTAGAAACAAAATTAAACCTTCTTCTTAAGATAGTAAGACTACGCCTAAACGCTAGGTAGTAGCAATCACTGTAGGTGCGCTCGAGATTCTTCACTTCGCTTACGCTTCGTTCAGAATGACATCCAGCCCCTACGCCTCTACATTGCTATGTTCATCCTTATGCTGCCTACTGCATACTCCCTGCTGCCTACTAGAACCCGCTATCTTGACCTTCACTAATTCGACATTCGAAATTCGAAATTCTTTCTGGATTCTGGCTCCTGACTTCTGGGTTCTAGCCTCTAGTATTATATCGCTGCTTTACGCAGATGTTAACCGTTGCGCTATATAAAAAGAGGCTTTTCCGTCACCAAAAAGCTTGGCGGGCTCTCCAACGGGGTTAAACTCGGCAATCTGTTTTAAAAGAAGGTCTTTATCGACATGTACGAGAATATTCCATCCGCTCTCAACCGTCTCTACCCATTCGGTAGTATCGCGCAACGTAATGCAGGGAACGGCCGCAAAGAAGGCTTCCTTCTGCACGCCGCCGGAATCGGTAAGGATTTTCACGGCGTTGTTCTCGAGCTTTAGAAAATCGATATACCCTACCGGATCTACAAGCCGTACCTTCGACCCTTTTATTATGCTATCAAGCCCGGTGTTCGCAAGAACTTTTCTTGTCCTTGGATGAACCGGGAAAACGATAACCCGGTCGGATTCCGCAAAGGCTTCAAGGAGCGCCTTCAGGTTATCGATATTATCGGTGTTGGCCGAGCGGTGGATGGTTGCCAGCAGATATCCTTTGGGCGCGAGGTCGAGTTCCTCGAGAACGCGCGACTTCTCTTCGGCAAGCTTGCCGAAATGCAGCGCCGCGTCGTACATCACATCGCCGACCAGCTCAACGCCCTTGGTTATCCCTTCGTTCTTAAGGTTATCGACGGCGGTCTTGGTTGGGCAGAACAGGAGATCCGACACGTGATCGGCCACTATTCTGTTTATCTCTTCGGGCATTTTTTTATCAAAAGAGCGCAGGCCGGCCTCTACGTGGGCAACCGGGATGTGCAGCTTTGCCGCGGCAAGGGCGCCGGCAAGGGTTGAGTTGGTATCCCCGTAAATCAAAACGGCATCGGGTTTTTCATCCAGTAGAACCGCTTCTATTTTGCTCAACATCCGGGCGGTCTGTTCGCCCTGCCCCCCGGAGCCAACACCAAGGTTATAATCGGGCTTAGGAATGCCCATCTCCTCAAAGAAGATATCCGACATATTGCGGTCGTAGTGCTGGCCCGTGTGGACCAGGATTTCACGGTTCGATTTTCTAAGCTCATTTGATACGGGCAGGCTTTTTATAAACTGCGGCCGTGCGCCGACGATAGTTACTATGTTCAAAACGCTAACCTCTTTATAAAGAATCCAGGAGTCAGAGTCCAGAATAAAAGCGTTAGGAACTCTGGAGAATCCGCTCCGATTTTACCCTAGTTCGGCCTAATCAACTGCAGATAGCGCTGAAACAGCGTTTTTGACCAGGTCGGCTATTGTTCTCATGTCTTCCTCTTTTAGCTCGGGATATAGCGGGATCGCGAGTGTCTCATGCGATGCGGCCTCGCTTACCGGAAGATCGCCGACTTGATAGCCTAGGTTTTTGTAGACATCTTGAAGATGAAGCGGCACCGGATAATATACGCCGTGCCCTATCCCCTCTGCTTTGAGCGCGGCTTCGACATCAGCACGGTTCGGCACCCTGACGATATAGAGGTGATAAACGTGGCGCACGTGCTCAAGCGCCACCGGTGTTATAACGTTCGTGCCGGCAAAGAGTTCGTTGTAGTACTGCGCCTTCTGCCTGCGGGCATCGTTCCATGTATCGATGTATTTTACCTTAACCGAAAGGATAGCGGCCTGCACGGCATCGAGGCGGCTGTTGTAGCCGACGAAGCTGTGGTAATACTTCTTTAAACTACCGTGCTGCCTGAGCGCGCGCACCCGTCCCGCCAACTCCTCGTCATTGGTGACGACAATGCCGCCATCGCCCGCACCTCCGAGATTCTTGCTCGGGAAGAAGCTGAAGCACGCGGCGTCGCCGAGCGAGCCCACCTGCTTGCCGCGATATGCCGCGCCGATCGCCTGGCAGGCATCCTCGATGACCTTGAGGCCGTGTTTTGCGGCAATTTCGTTAATCGTATCCATCTCCGCCGGCTGGCCGAAGATGTGTACCGGAATAATAGCCTTGGTGCGCGGAGTAATTTTTGCCTCGATATGCCCGGCGACCAGGTTATACGTTTTTGGATCGATATCAACGAACACCGGGGTTGCGCCGAGCCGTGAGATCGATTCGGCGCTTGCGTAAAAGGTAAACGGGCTTGTTATAACCTCATCCCCCGGGCCGACGCCCAGCGCGTCAAGCGAGAGCACCAGCGCGTCGGTGCCGTTCGCCACACCAACTGCATATTTCACACCGCAATACTCGGCCACGGTTTTCTCAAATTCCTCGACCTTGGGACCGAGAATATAGCGACCGCCCCTTAGCACCTCTAATACCGCGGATTCTAATTCATCCTTAATCGAGTTATATTGCGCCTTTAGGTCTAACAGTGGAATTGCCATAAGTAATATCTAGCAAAGGGGACGTTGTTTCCTATGTTTCCTAATTTATATTGCATAGCAATAAAGACCCACAGGAAACAACGTCCCCTTACGCCCCTTACGCCTTACGTCTTACGTGTAGTGTGCAGTATGCAGAAAAAACCTTCTTATTGGAAAGGCATTACTTCGCCTAGACGCGTTCAGCGGCAATCACTGTGAGTGCACCCCAGATTCTTCGGCTATCGCCTCAGAATGACACATCTGACTCTTGTGCTTTAAGCTGCCTACTCCCTACTGCTTACTTATTTACTGCTTACTGCTTACTTATTTACTGCTTACTATTTACTGCTTACTGCTCATCCAACATTTCTTCTTTGGGTACGTCCCTTACTATTTTTGCAGGCGCTCCCATGACGAGTTTGCCGGCCGGTACGTCTCGGGTTACAACGGAGCCGGCGGCGATAAACGCCTCTTCGCCTATCGTTATCCCGGGAAGCAGGATTGCGTTGCCGCCCACCCGCGCGCCCTTCTTTACGTGAGCGCCTTTTATATATTTGAACCGCTCTTCGGTGCGGCCCATGAAATTGTCGTTTGTCGTCGTAACGCAAGGGGCGATAAACACACGGTCTTCAAGCATCGTGTAGGCGGTGATGTACGCATTTGACTGCACCTTGGTATAATCACCGATAGCCACGCCGTTTTCAACACAGACACCCCTGCCGACCAGCGAGTAGTTCCCGATTGTACAATTTTCCCTGACAGATGCCAGGTCCGCCACCATGGAATTGGTGCCGATGGTTGTGCCCGCGTAAAGCACCGCGCCCGAGCCGATGATGCACCCCTCGCCCACCTCAAGCGGCTTAAAGGGTTCGCTATAGGAAAGGGTGCTTGTTTTTGGCGGCCTCGGCTGCTTGCCGACAACGGCGCAATCGCCTACAACGGTGTCTTTGCCGAGTTTTGCCCCTTCGTGGATAACCGCGTTATTGCCGATTTCAACGCCCTCGGCAAGCTCGACGCCGGCCATGATTACAACGTTGTGGCCGATTTTTACGTCGCGTGCTATGCGGGCGGTGCTATCGATAAATGCCGCCACTCTAGCCCTCCGCTATCGTCACAGGTTTACCGCCGCTTTTAAGGGATTTCTGCGCGGCCTCGAGCACTTTTACAACGCGCAAGCCGTTATAGCCGTCGCTTCGCGGGCGCTGCCCGGTCTGAATCGACTGGATGAAGTGCTCGCACTCGGCCCTCAGCGGCTCTTTCATCTTAATACTCGGGATGGTGATATCGCCAAAGCGCAGCGTGAGATCCTCACCGTAGGTTCGGTAATCGGGATTGACGCCGACCCCTTTATCGTAGATGCGTATCTTCTCCGAGCTTTCCATATCGTCAAAGACCGCCATCTTCTTGTTGCCGACGACGGTAAGTTTGCGGGTCTTGTGGGGGTCGAGCCAGCTTACGTGGATATGGGCCATGGTCTTGTCTTTAAATGAGATCGAGCAGAACACGACATCCTCAATCCCTTCGGTAATGTACGACTGGCCGCGGGCCGAGACCTCAGCCGGCTCTTTTCCTCCGAGAAGGTAAAAGATGATCGATATATCGTGCGGGGCCAGGCTCCAGAGCGCATTTTCATCCGTGCGAACCTGGCCGAGGTTGAGTCTCTGGGTGTAGAGATACTGGATATCCCCCAGCTCTCCCGAATCGATCAAGCCCCTCATGTAATCAACCGCCGAATGATATTCAAGCAGGTGCCCCACCATCAGGATGCAGCCCGCCTTATCGGCGATATCGATGAGTTCCCTTGACGTATCGCTACTCAACGTAAGCGGCTTTTCAACCATCGCGTGCTTTCCTGCAAGCAGGGCCTTTTTCGCCAGGTCGAAGTGGGTAGCCGCCGAGCTTGCAATAACAACCGCGTCGATTGACGGGTTATTTAAAAGGTCGTCGATCTGCTGCGTTACTTCTACCTTGGGATAAAGCGCCTTTACTTTTTTCAGGTTGTCGGGATTTAAATCACAGCACGCAACCAGGTTGCTCTCGGGCATTTGCTCATAATTGCGGACTAGATTCGGCCCCCAATAGCCGTATCCGATAACTCCAACGTTAACCAATGGATCCCCCTATTATATTCTTACGATATGGCTTCCCATAAGACTCTTAAGTTTGTTTCTGGTATCGACGATAAGTTTCGCGTTGTCGGCCACCATGTTGTAATCGACTTCGGTGTGGTCCGTCACGACAAGCACGCAATCGCTCTTGGTGACGATATCCGGCGTAAGCTCAACCGACGTATATGTCTTCGTATCGATAATCTGCTCGTCGACATACGGATCGTGATAGAGGATATGCGCCCCACGCTTCTCAAGAAGTGATATTACTTTAAGCGCCGGGGATTCTCTGGTGTCGCCGATGTCTTTCTTATATGCAAGGCCGAGGACAAGAACATTCGAGCCTTTGATGCTTTTCTCGTGCTCGTTAAGGGCCTCGCCTACCTTTGATACCACGTAATACGGAATGCTTTCGTTTGTTTTCCCGGCAAGCTCTATAAACTCGGTGTGAAAATCATACTGGCGCGCCTTCCAGGACAGGTAAAACGGATCGATCGGTATGCAGTGCCCGCCAAGACCCGGCCCCGGTAAAAACGGCATAAATCCAAACGGTTTTGAGGCAGCGGCCTCTATTACTTCCCAGATATTTATATCCATGCGGTCGCATAAAAGCATCAGCTCATTTACCAATGCTATATTTACGCACCTGAAGATATTTTCTAAAAGCTTTGTCATCTCGGCGGCTTTGGTCGAAGACACCGGCACGACCATTTTTACAAACTGTGAGTAAAAGGACCTGGCATGCTCGGTGCATCCCTCGGTCACCCCACCGACAACTTTCGGCGTGTTGTCGATACCGTAGGTTTTATTACCGGGATCGACCCTCTCCGGCGAGAATGCCAAGTAAAAGCCCTGGCCGACGGTGAGGCCGCTCTCTTCGAGCATCGGAAGGACCACTTCTTCGGTGGTGCCGGGGTATGTCGTACTTTCAAGGATTACCAGCTGGTCTTGCTTTAAGAATTTGGCGATCTCGGTTGCCGCAGCACGCACGTAGGATATATCGGGCTCATGCATCTCATTTAGCGGCGTCGGCACGCAGATGCTGATGACGTCCATCCGGGCCAGAGCTGAAAAATCCGCGGTTGCGTCGAACCGCCCGGTGTCGACCAATTCTTTTATTGCAGCCTGATCAACGTCGGGGATATAACTCTCGCCTTTGTTGATCATGGCAACTTTTTCTTTATCAAGGTCGATACCGGTAACCTTAAGGCCTGCTTCCGCTATGGTAATGGCCAAGGGAAGCCCAACATACCCCATACCGATAATGCCAACACGGGCAGTCTTCTCGTTAATCCTATCCGCCAAGGACATCAATAAATCATCTCCACATAGTAACAAGCTCTTAGTACATAGTCTACATCAAGGTGATTAAGGTGCTTTTTATAATCCCCATTCACCTATATTATTTTACCGCAAATGTTAATTCCCCTTCGGCAACGATATCGCCGTCAACCGAGGCGACGGCTTTTCCCTTACCGATGGGACCCTTTACTTTCGTTATTTCTACTTCAAGAACGAGCTGATCGCCGGGAACGACCTGTCTTCTAAAGCGAAAACCGTCAATGGCGCCAAAAAAGGCGATCTTCCCTTTGTTCTTCTCAAGGCTTAGGATCGACACGGCACCGACCTGCGCCAGGGCTTCGACGATTAAAACACCCGGCATTACGGGATAGTCGGGGAAATGACCGGTAAAAAACGGCTCGTTTATCGTGACGTTTTTAAGTCCCTTTGCTCTTATCCCAGGCTCGAATTCAGTTATCCGGTCGATCAACAAAAACGGGTAGCGATGAGGAATAATCTTTTGTATCTCGTCTATCTCAAGCACCGTTATATCCTCCAAATCGTGCATTCCCTCGGAACGCAATTCGACGCCCCTTAAGGATGTCGCATCATAATACCTGGCAAAACATTCATCTTTTGATATTAGCGTTTTTCCCAAATTTAATCAAACGCCGACCGGGTTACTGCACCATTACTGCACCATAAACTTGACTGAAATCCCCTGCTGAATTATGCTACTAAAGTGCCTAATGCCTAATTCCGAAGGAACGGGCAAATGCATACTTATTTTATTTGAGGGCCGCATTCTGTCATGAAGAAAATTCACTTTATTATTATAACGGTCGTTTCGTTACTATTTATAGCGGGTGCCGCAGTGGCCGTTTTTTGGCCCGATATATTTCCCCAGGAGACCACCGAGTCCCGTGCAACCGTTGACAGTACAACCAAAACTACAATTGCCGAGGCTACGGCAACCGTGCCCGAATTTACCTGTCCGCTTGATGGAGAAGCCACGGGCGAACAACAGAGCCTTCGCCGGCCGTTTGCGGTTATGATCGAAAACCATCCGGATGCACGGCCGCAGTCGGGCTTAAGCAAGGCGTGTGTTGTCTATGAAACGGTGGCCGAGGGCGGCATCACCAGGTTTATGGCCGTCTTTTTGCACAATGACGTGGGTAATATCGGCCCTGTTAGAAGCGCGCGCGAATATTTCGCCGATTTGGCCAAGCAATATGATGCCGTCTATGCGCACTGCGGCGGGCCGACAACGATTTACGACGTCATTAAAAACCTTGGCCTGGCCGATCTCGATCAATATTTTAACGGCGACTACTTCTGGCGAATAAAGACCAGACACGCCCCGCATAATCTATACACGTCGACCGATTTCCTGCGCAAGGGATCGGAGGCGCATGGCTACAACCAGCAGGTATTTTTTCAGAAGTTGAATTTCAAAGACGACGAGCCGCTTGAGATGCGCCCGGCAACCGAAACCGTTGTAATCAACTTTTCCAAACCGTTATTCCTGGTAAGATATGATTACGACCGCCAGACTAACACTTACAAACGCTTTATGGTCGGCAAGCCCCATATCGACCCCGATAACAACCGGCAGATTTCGCCAAAGAACGTCGTTATACAGTATGCGCCCATCTCAAATATCGCCGATGATCCCAAGGGCAGGATGAAGGTTAACCTGGTTGGGACCGGCCGGGGCATCGTCTTTCAGGATGGGAAGACTATCCAGGCAACTTGGAACCGTGCTACGGTCACCGATCCGACCCGTTACTACGACCCAACCGGCATCGAAATAAAGCTCAACCGCGGGCAGACGTGGTTTGAGGTGGTTGATCTTACGAAGCCTTAGTTACTTTGCTACCTTAAGTATGTTTGAGCGCTCCCCTTTGCTGATTCGCTGTATATTGGCGCCCAGCGCTCGAAGCTTGTGTTCGAAGTTGTGGTAGCCGCGGTCGATGTGGTAGATGTCGGAGATTTCGGTTACGCCTTCTGCGGCAAGCCCGGCGAGAACAAGTGCGGCGCCTCCCCGTAAGTCGGGGGCCTTAACGGGAGCACCGGTAAGCTTTGGCACACCGTTTATGATAGCATGACGACCTTCGGTTCGTACGTCGCTTCCCATCCGATTGAGTTCATTAACGAACATGAACCGGTTTTCAAAGATATTTTCCGTGATGATGCTGGTGCCATTGGCCATGGCAAGGAGTGCCATGAACTGAGTTTGCATATCCGTTGGGAATCCGGGGTGCGGCAGGGTCGCGATATCGGTTGGATTGATGCACTTGCAACCGGCAACCCGTATCCCCGCATCAGAGGCAATGACCTCGGCCCCGATATCCCTGAGCTTACTGATGACCATCTCGAGGTGCTCGGGGATGGCGTCTTTAACCATGATATCGCCGTTGGTAATGGCGGCCGCAACAAGCAATGTCCCAGCCTCGATCCTGTCAGGAACTACGCGGTATTCGACGCCATGGAGTTTGTCGACCCCCTCGATGCGCATGGTCGGGGTGCCCGCCCCTTCGATTTTTGCGCCCATTTTTCGTAAAAAGTTAGCGAGATCAACGATCTCGGGCTCGCGCGCCACGTTTTCTATAATGGTTACACCCTCTGCAAGCGTTGCCGCCATCAGCAGGTTTTCGGTAGCACCGACGCTCGGGTAATCGAGGGCTATCTTGCTCCCCACCAGTTTTTCGGATATCGCCTCGATGAAACCGTGACCGACCTCGATACGTGCGCCGAGCATTTCGAGGCCGCGTATATGCATATCGATCTTGCGCGAACCGATGTTGCAGCCCCCCGGCATGGCAACCCTCGCCCTGCCGAGTCTCGCAAGAAGCGGCCCCAGGACAATGATCGAGGCGCGCATCTGGCTGACCAGCTCATACGGGGCTTCCGCATAGAGCGAATAACCGGGTTTGATCTCAATGACATCGGGGTCAGAGTAGCTGATGGAGGCGCCGAGCCTTTCGAGGACCGCCGCCATGATTTTGACATCGGTGATAAGCGGTACGTTGGTGAGCACCGTCTGCTCCTCGGTTAACAACGCCGCCGCCATTAACTTAAGCGCAGAATTCTTGGCGCCGCCTACCCTCACGGCGCCGCTAAGCCTATTCCCACCCTGGACAACAAATTTGCCGCTCATATAGTTAGTTCCACTGGTTGGTTCCATTAACATCATAACTTCCCCGAGACGCACCACATAAAAACCAGGGTAAGCTTTTGTAAGCCTACCCTGTTAAAAAGAATAAAGGAGAATAAAGTGATGGTCAACTTAAAATCGTCGATAATCCCAGCCCTTTACGGGCTGCCATCATTTATGCAGCCATTATTTATATTAGTTATCCGTTACGTTAAATTAACCGTTACGTATACTAACCGTTACGTCGCTGGGCAACCTTGATCCTGAGAAGCGCTTTTCTTAAGCTAATCTCGGCTGCAACTAGAGCTTCGTCATCTGCCTTGGCCTCAGTAAGCTCTCTCTCGCGCTCCTGCTTTTTCTGCTCGGCACGCGATACATCAATTTGCTGAGCCAGCTCGGCCGCATCGGCCAGCACAGTTGCCTTGTCATTGCTGAACTCCAGGTAACCGCCCAAGACTGCAATATATTCTTGCCCATCGTCGTGCTTAACCCTCATCTCGCCTATCTCAAGGGGCGTGACGATCGGAATATGACCTGTCATAATTCCAAGCTCGCCCTCTACGCCGCGTACCACGACCATCTCGGCCTCGCCGCTATAGACGATTCTCTCAGGGCTAACCACTTCGCACAATAGCTTGCGATCAGCCATGTATGTAAACCTCCAAATTTAAGAAGCTTAAGAAGCTATACTGTCGCCATAAGCGTTTCGGCTTTGGCTATAGCATCGTCAATCGTTCCAACCATACGGAATGCCTGCTCAGGCAACGCATCGTGCTTGCCCTCGACAATCTCTTTAAAGCCGCGGACAGTCTCGGCTAGCGGAACATATTCGCCCTTCATGCCGGTAAACGGCTCAGCAACGTTAAACGGTTGGCTTAAGAACTGCTGTATCTTCCTCGCCCTCTGTACGATTAGCTTATCTTCCTCAGAAAGCTCGTCCATACCGAGGATGGCGATGATATCCTGAAGCTCTTTGTACCTCTGAAGTATCTGCTGTACGTTACGAGCAGCGTCATAGTGCTCCTGGCCTACAGCGTCCGGCTCAAGAGCCCTCGATGTAGATTCGAGCGGGTTGACCGCCGGATAGATACCGATCTCAACAAGCGCCCTGTCCAGAACTGTCGTCGCATCCAGGTGCGTAAACGCTGTCGCCGGCGCCGGGTCGGTCAGGTCGTCGGCAGGTACGTAAATAGCCTGTACGGATGTAACTGATCCCTTACGGGTTGATGTAATTCTCTCCTGCAAATCACCCATCTCAGTTCCGAGTGTAGGCTGATAACCTACAGCGGATGGCATACGTCCAAGAAGCGCCGAAACCTCTGAGCCCGCCTGGGTAAAGCGGAAGATGTTATCGATAAAGAGAAGAACATCTTTTCCCTGGTCGCGGAAGTATTCCGCAATCGTTAGCCCTGCTAAGCCAACGCGAAGACGTGCGCCCGGCGGCTCATTCATCTGACCGAACACAAGTGCTGTTTTATCGAGAACGCCGGACTCTTTCATCTCAAGCCACAGGTCGTTTCCCTCACGAGTACGCTCACCTACACCGGTGAACACTGAATATCCGCCGTGTTTGGTGGCGATGTTATGGATAAGTTCCGTAATAAGAACGGTCTTACCTACACCTGCACCACCGAACAGACCGATTTTACCACCCTTAACATACGGTGCGAGAAAATCGATAACCTTAATACCGGTCTCAAAAATCTCGGTAGTCGGCTGCAATTGATCAAACGCCGGTGGTTTACGGTGAATCGGATAACGATCGGCCGCATTAACCGGCCTGTCATCATCGATGGCTTGCCCGAGAACATTAAGGAGCCTTCCCAATGTTCCCTCTCCGACCGGCATAGTAATCGGTGCGCCTGTGTCGACGACCTCCATGCCCCTTACCAGGCCATCGGTAGATGACATAGCTACCGCTCTAACTTTACTTCCCTCTAAGTGCTGCTGAACTTCGGCGATAACCTCGACTTTGCCTCGCGGCGTATCGGCCGAAATCTTAAGAGCGTTATAAATTGGCGGGATTTCGTTGGGCTCGAACTCTGCGTCGAGAACAACACCGATAATCTGAACTATTCTCCCTACGCCCATTTACACTTCTCACCTCTATTCTTACTACACGTAAATAGTGGCATTACTGCCATAATTACTAACGAAAACTCACAGCTCAAGGCCGAAAGCTTTCGCTTCCTCCCTAGCTCTAGGCTCACGGCTCAAGGCAATTATGTAGTTATACTTAATAATACCTACGTTAATCGATTGGCTTGAAAGGCCTAAAGCCTTCAGCCTAGAGGAATCCTTGCGGATTCTTGCCTTGAGTCGATTATGCTTCTTTCAGCGCGTTGGCGCCGCCTACGATCTCCGCAATCTCTTGCGTAATCTGCGCCTGGCGTGCTCTGCTATACCATCTGGTGAGACTATCAATCATATCACCAGCGCTATCAGTTGCGTTCTTCATTGCCGTTCGACGAGCCGCTTGCTCGCTCGCGGCTGATTCCATAAGGGCTCTCAAGACCACCGTATCCACATACCGCGGCAAGAGATCGTAAAGAACGCGCACCGCATCAGGCTCGAATTCATACGAGGCTGTTTTGCCGGCCTCTTGCTCTTCGCCCTTGGTTATCGCCTCCTGCTTGATCGGCAGCAGTTGGTGAACGGTAGTTTTCTGCTCCATTATCGATTTAAACTGGTTAAATACGACATACACCTTATCGACGGTGCCCTCTTCATACGTCTCGACTACTCTATCAGCAACCTTCTTGGCCTCGATGAACGTCGGATTGTCGGAAAAGTCCGTGTGGGCCTCTATGATATCGTACCCGACAAATCTCAAGTATCCCAGGCCTTTTCGACCGACGACAATAAACTTAACGTTTTTGCCCGCTGCGGTCTCTTGCCTAAACAAAGCCTCGGACTGCCTTAAAATATTCATATTAAAGGCACCGCATAAACCTCGGTTGGATGTGACCGACACTATGATAACGTTCTCGATGTTCTCATGCACCTGCAGGAGCGGATGACTATCCACGCCGACATTCTGCGCAACGTTATTAAGAACATCCATCATTTTAAGAGCATACGGACGTGCCGACTCGATTCGCGCTTGAGCCCTTTTAATCTTCGCAGTCGCAACCATTTCCATGGTTTTGGTTATCTGCCGCGTTTTCTCAACGCTTTTTATTCTGCTTAAGACCGCTCTAGCTTTTGACATTATCCATCATCCTTACACTACAGAGATGTGCCGACAAACATCTGCTTGAACTCGTTGATGACTTCACCCAGTTTTTTCTCGGTCTCCTCTGAGATTATTTTCTCTGCAGCGATTGCTTTCGCTATATCGGGATATTTACTGTGGATAAGCTCAAGCAAGCCGGTTTCAAAGCCTTTGATCTTCGGGATATCGATATCGTCGAGGTAGCCGCGAACACCGCAGAAAATAGCGATAACCTGGTCCTCGGTAGACATCGGTGAATACTGTCCCTGTTTCAGCAACTCAACCATGCGAGCGCCTCGTGCAAGCTGTGCCTGTGTGGCTTTATCCAAATCGGAGCCGAACTGGGCAAACGCCTCAAGGGCACGATACTGCGCCAGGTCAAGCCTTAGACCGCCCGCAACCTGCTTCATGGCTTTTGTCTGCGCGTTACCACCGACTCGGGATACCGAAATACCGACGTTAATAGCCGGACGAACGCCTGAGTAGAAGAGATCCGACTCAAGGAATATCTGGCCATCGGTAATTGAGATAACGTTGGTCGGGATATACGCCGAAACATCGCCGGCAAGTGTCTCGATAATCGGCAAAGCGGTTAGCGACCCGCCGCCGAGTTCGTCACTTAGTTTACATGCCCTCTCAAGAAGCCTTGAGTGGAGGTAGAAAACGTCACCCGGATACGCCTCGCGGCCCGGTGGACGCCTCAGAAGAAGCGACATCTGACGATAAGCCTGCGCTTGCTTGCTCAGGTCATCGTAGATAACCAGGGTATGTTTTCCGTTATACAGATAGTGCTCAGCCATAGCGCAACCCGAGTACGGGGCGATATACTGCAACGGCGCCGGGTCGCTCGCTGGGGCGACAACGACAATCGTATACTTCATCGCATCGTACTTCTCAAGGGTCTCAACAACCTGCGCAACGGTTGATGCTTTACCGCCGACCGCAACATAGACACAAATAACACCAGTATCTTTCTGGTTGATAATTGCATCGATTGCGACGGCGGTCTTTCCGGTTCTACGGTCGCCGATAATAAGCTCGCGCTGCCCACGGCCTATCGGAATCATGGAGTCAACGGCTTTAAGGCCGGTCTGCAGAGGTTCCTTAACCGGTTGCCTCTGAACGACGCCTGGGGCCAGCCACTCAATCGGGCGGTAGCCCTCCTGATTAATCGGGCCTTTACCATCAATGGGCTGTCCTAACGCGTTAACGACACGGCCAAGGAGTCCTTCACCGACCGGAACTTCAGCAATTCGTCCGGTACGTTTAACGATGTCTCCCTCATGAACCTGTAGGTAGTCACCAATAATAACGGCACCCACGTTATCCTCTTCGAGGTTAAGGGCGAGTCCCATTACTCCATTGGGAAACTCCAGCATTTCGTTGGACATTACGCCGCGCACACCGTGAATAATAGCGATACCATCTCGGGCTTCGAGAACCGTCCCAACCTCTTCGATTTCTACTTGAGGTTCGTACTTTTCAATTTCTTGCCTCAGAAGCGAGGCAATCTCTCTCGACTTGATTCTCATACACCTTCTCCTTACCCCGTTTGAATTAACTTTTCGCGTAAGCTGTTCAAACGTGATTTTACGCTAGCGTCAATAATTTGATCGTTCGCATAGATCAACATTCCGCCATAAATACTCGGATCGACTACTGTCTCGAGTATTACTTCTTTTTGAAGCGTTTCTGTAAGCCTGTTCTGCACTTTTACTTTCAACTCATCGTTGAGAGGAACCGCGGTTATTACCTTCGCCACCGTCCTTCTGCTTTGCTCATCGAGCAACCTTTCGAACTCGTTACGCATTTCGTTAAACAAGTTCTCACGGTTGTTGTCGAACATCACCCAGAAGAAGTTTCGCGTTAGGACCGATACCCCCTGAAGGAATACCTTATTGAAGACGTTTTTCTTCTCTTCGCTTGTAATTTTGATCGATTGAAAAAAGCCCTCGAACTCAGGATCGGCAAACAGCTCACCGACAACGTCAATTTCCTGGGCTACCTTTTCAAGTTCGCCCTTGCCCTGAGCCGCCTCGAATAACGCTTGTCCGTATTCCCTAGCTACCTGTTCGCCTCTCATTATGAGCGACCCACTTCACTAAGGTATTTTTCGATGAGCTTGTCGTGTGCGTTTTTATCAAGCTCTGCTTCAATGACTTTAGATGCCAATTCAACGCTGATGTTGCCGACTTCCGCCCGCAACTCTTTGATCGCCTGCTCGACGTCGCGTTGAATTTGCTCGTCGGCTTTTGCGACCATGCGCTTGGCCTCTTCATCGGCCTTGGCGACAATTTCTTGTCTTAAGTTTTCGCCGAGTTGTTTACCCTCGGCTATGAACTGCTGTGCCTCGGCTCTCGCCTCGGTTAACTTTTCCTCATAGTCTCTGAGCAAACGTTCTGCCTCTAGCCTTGCGTGTTCTGCCTGCTCGATCGACTCGCGTATTTTACGCTCACGTGCGTCCAGCATCTGGACAATCGGACCGAATCCGAACTTACCGAGCAACACTACCAGAAGAAAGAACGCTATAGCCGTGTAGACTATCAGGGGTTGGTTTAATGCAATCATTTGCAACCACCCATTTCTTAGAACAAATGATCTAGTCCTTGTTTTTTTGTCTTTCTCCTACTTTGAGAACAGCAAGATGCTGATAACGAAGCTATAAAGTGCAATAGCTTCGGCGAACGCGATGCCGATAAACATCGTCGTTCTGAGAGTTCCTGTGGCCTCCGGCTGGCGTGCCATACCCTCAAGTGCCTTTCCGGCGAGGATACCTATACCGATTCCAGGGCCGATAGCACCGAGACCTATTGCAAGGCCTGAACCAAGATGTGCAAGAGAACCTTCCATTTAAAGATTACCTCCTCTCTCTAATTCCAAATGTATAATCCTGATTACTTATTTTAGTGATCGTTTAGTGATCGGGATGCATTGCTACGCCTATGTAGACCGCCGACAATATGGCAAAGATATACGCCTGGATAAAGGCGACGAATATTTCAAACGCATCCATTATGATGGCGAATAAAAACGGAAATGGCGCTACTGCCCAGCTACCAAAAAGAATTATAAGGCCCAACAGTGCGCCGACAACAATATGGCCTGCAAGCAAGTTGGCAAAAAGTCGGAGGGCCAGTGAGAGAGGTTTCGCTAGCTGGCTCACGATTTCGATTGGGTAAAGGATGAAATAGAGCCAAGTTGGCAGGCCGCTAGGCGCAAGATTCTTAACATACCCGAAAGGACCCTGTTTTATCATTCCCATCAACACAAATGTTGCGAACACTATAATCGCCATCGTCGCCGTAAAATTAATATTCGCCGTTGGGGAGTTGGAACCAGGGATCAAACCAAGAAGGTTGTTAAAGAGGACGAAGAAGAAAATAACGCCGATAAATGGAAGCCACTTCTTACCTTCATGCCCCATGTTGGGATCAACGATGTCCATCTTGATAAACTGAACGAGTGCTTCGATGGCATTCCTGAGACGACTGGTTGGAACCAATTCCTTTGCTCGAGCGGTATACAAAATAAGGCCGGCCACAATGATCGTAGCGAGCCATACCACAACTACCGCTTTGTTTATTGAGAAATCGATACCGAGGAGATGCATCCCCGGTCCATGGGGAAGTGGGATTCCAAAGAACTCGTAGGCGTGCTCGTTCGAGAGGCTAAATTCATTTAAAAGTTCAGTCAACACGTTGCCGCCAGCTGCTTCTGCCGCCAATTTAACTACTCCTTTCTTGGCTTATAAGCCAGGTAAACTAATCTCTTAACCAATTTTTAACGCTTATGGCTAATACGACTGTAAAGCCAACTGCGATTGTGACCAGCACAACCGGCAAGTTCAATTGCACAATACGCGACACGAGAAATGCCAGCAACCATAAGCCGATCAGTCGTATCCAGAAACCGGCTACAGCTATACCAACCACCGCACCAGCCGATTTCTTCAGATATCGATCCGATTTCTTAATGAAACCAGTGGAACTCAAAACATATATGCCGAGCAAGATAAGCCCGACGAAGGCGCTCTGTAAACCCAGCAACCCTTTGAAGTACCATCCCGCCACCAGCGCTCCCGCCCAAAATGGGAGCCCGTAGAGTGCGATCTCTTTTAAATTAAACGGGGGCTTATGACGCAGGCTTTTACTTCTTCTACTTTGAGGAGCCACGCTTGCGTTGCTCCTCTTTCTGCTCTTCTTCAGTGATAATGCGGTACATATTCAAAAACCCTGCTATCGAACCTATCACTATCCCTACGACCAGCGCCCACGGACCCTTATAGCCGGTAATCCGATTAAAAGCCCATCCTAGGAAAGTTCCGATAAGTACCGCCGCTACCAACTCAGTCCCAAGAGATACAAATCTCATCAGGTCATCAGAAGAAGAATCCGGGGTATTTTCCTGCTTCTTTTTGCCTATCGCTTTGTTTTTGTCAGCTACGTATTCTACGTGTTTCTCAGCTCTTTGTTCTGTTGCCGCATCGCCTTGTTCTTCGACGTCGTCGCCTTCAAATTCCTGGTCCCAGTACGGCCAACGGTCATCATCAGATTGTAACATTTGTAGCATATTACGCTCCAACCCTTAGAATTCTACAATAATTTTCACATAGTTTCAATAGCTTGGTTGCCTATTTTAACGAACATCGTTAAAAATGTAACGTTCAAAAGTGCTGCTAGGCCTAGAAAGAGAGCTTCTTAACCTTGATACCCGCTTCGCTAAGTAATTCCTCGGATAGGGAGTCCGGGTACCCTTCTTCGTAAAATATTTCCGTAATGCCCGCGTTTATTAACATTTTAGCACACAGGACACAGGGCTGGTGAGTGCTATAGATCGATGCTCCTTTGACAGCTACCCCATAGAGCGCAGCCTGGATGATGGCGTTTTGTTCGGCGTGAAGGCCGCGGCATAGCTCATGGCGTTCACCGGAAGCAATCCCCTTCTCTTCACGGAGACAGCCAACATCGTAACAATGCTTTATACCAGAGGGCGCACCGTTGTATCCGGTGGCAAGAATTCTTTTATCGCACACCAGAAGCGCACCGATTTTGCGCCGCAAGCAGGTGGAGCGCTGTGAGACTTGCTTCGTGATATTCATAAAATACTCATCCCAGGAGGGACGGATATCGTTCATAGATTTCCCTTCTAAACCCCAACCGTGAGGCTTTTATAAATCGGGAACGCCCCGCACATGCTGATGATCTCGCCCTTGACGCGTTTAAGGACGGCCTCGTCGTTCATGGATTCGAGAGTGTCGGCGATCAGGCTCGAGAGGTGCCTGGTTTCGGCTTCTTTGAGGCCGCGCGTCGTAATCGCCGGCGTGCCGAGACGAATACCGCTGGCCACCGAGGCGCTTCTCGTTTCAAACGGGATTGTGTTCTTGTTGACGATAATGCCGACCGAAGCCAGCACGTTCTCGGCATCTGCGCCGGTAATCCCCTTATTCGTGAGGTCGACCAGCATCAGGTGCGTATCGGTGCCTCCCGAGCAAATTCTAAAGCCCCGCTCGGTCAAGGCCGCGGCCATCGCGCGCGCGTTTTCAACGATTTGCGCCGAGTACACTTTAAACTCATCGGTCATCGCTTCTTTGAGGCAAACAGCTTTAGCGGCCACCGTATGCATCAAAGGCCCGCCCTGAGTGCCCGGAAACACCGCTTTATCAAGGGCTTTTCCATACTCCGCGCGGGCCAAGATAAGACCGCCGCGCGGGCCGCGAAGCGTCTTATGTGTGGTTGAAGTAACGATATCGCTGTAAGGTACAGGGCTCGGATGGACGCCGGACGCGACAAGGCCTGCAATATGGGCGATATCCACCATAAGGTATGCGCCGACCTCATCGGCAATCGATTTGAACGCTTTAAAGTCGATGATTCTGGGATACGCACTCGCCCCGGTCACGATCATGCGGGGTTTGTGTTCGATAGCGAGCTTTCGTATCTCATCGTAATCGAGTTGTTCGGTCTCGTGGTTCACGCCGTATGCAACCACGTTATAGATTTGTCCCGAGATATTTGCGGGGCTGCCGTGCGTTAAGTGACCGCCGTGCGGCAACATTAATCCCATGATCGTATCCCCGGGCTTTAGAAGCGCCAGGTAGACGGCCGCATTCGCCTGAGAGCCGGAATGGGGTTGCACGTTGGCATACTCGGCCCCAAAGAGCTCTTTTGCCCGATCGCGGGCCAGGTTCTCGGCGATATCCACAAACTCGCAGCCGCCGTAGTAGCGATGCCCCGGATACCCTTCGGCGTATTTATTCGTCATGACCGATGCCTGTGCTTCAAGCACGGCATCGCTGGCGTAGTTTTCTGAAGCTATAAGATCCAGCGTGTTTTGCTGGCGGGTCAGTTCTCCCTGGATAGCCTGCCAGATTTGCGGATCACTTACTCGTAACGTCATTGCTCACTCCTGATTGTTCTCGATCTCACTTATCTTACTCACGCGCTCGGCGTGTCGTCCACCTTCAAATTCGGTCTTGAGCCAAACCTTTAATATCTCCCGGGCCATCGCCGGGCCGATAATACGCGACCCGACCGTAAGGACGTTTGCATCGTTGTGCTCGCGGCTAAACCTCGCGCTCACGGGTTCGCCGCAGTTGGCCGCCCGAACGCCTTTTACCTTATTCGCCGCGATGGCGACGCCGATTCCCGTGCCGCACACAAGCACACCGCGATCAAACTCGCCGCTTGCCACCTTCTCGCCCACCGCCTTGGCAAAAACCGGGTAATCCACGGATTCTTTGCCGTTCATCGTGCCGACATCAAGGAACTCGATTCCCTCCTGCCGGAGAACTTCCTTAAGTTCTTCTTTCATGCCGTACCCGGCATGGTCGGCGCCTATTACGATCCTCAAACTCCCTTACCGCCTTTCCTGAACCTACCGTTAACACAGTCTTTTAAAGGATACCCCGAGCTTACAGGCTTGTAAAGCCCCTAGCAGACAGTGGGGAGTAAGCAGTAAGCAGCATTAAAACTTACTAAACTTATCAAATCTTTATAACCGTTATAGCTAAAATTGTTCTGTATCACTGCCTGCTCTCTACTGCTTACTTAACCCCAATTTTGCACTCAGGTCCTTCCATGATAAAAACCCTTCGCGGATGAGTTTAGGCTCTGGCGATGAAACATCCACAACCGTAGATTCGATCCCGAGTTCGGTTGTGCCGCCGTCGACGATATATGATACGCGGCCCCAGAGGTTTTCTTTGGCCTCGTCCGCGGTCTTTGGGCTCGGGTTATCGGCTATGTTGGCGCTGGTTGTCGCGAGCACAACGCCGGCAAGCTCGATTATCATCCTTGAAATAAGGCTATCGGGACAGCGAATCCCCACTGTCTCGCTACCGGCCGTAACTTCATCGGGCACTATCGGTTTTTTCTTAAATATTAAGGTCAGCGGGCCGGGCCAGTACTCTTCGATCAGTTTTTTAGCGACCGGATTTACTACTCGAGCATACCGCTCGGCATCCGCAGGATTAGCGATCATCAGTATTAAAGGCTTATCGGCAGGGCGTTCTTTCGCTGCAAATATGGCCAGGTCCGCTTCGGGAATCATCGCGTTTGTGCCCATCCCGTAAACGGTATCGGTGGGAAAAACGATAAGTTTCCCCGCCCATGCCGCTTCTGCAACCGGCACCAGCTGCTCCGTCTTGGGATTATGCGGGTCGATGGCGACAAGTTTTGTCTCTCTTGGAACAAATCCTGCCATATTACGCCTTCCGTGCCGTAACGATGCGGTCGATGCCCCGGTAGTCTTTGCGGACTTCAATATCCTTGAAGCAGCCGACCTCTTTCAGTAATGCGACGATATGAGGAGCCTGGTTGATTCCGATTTCAAAGAGCAGCATGCCACAGGGCAATAAAAACTCCGGGGATTGGCGAACGATGTTCCGGTAAAAATCGAGCCCGTCCTCGCCGCCGTCAAGGGCCTCCGCCGGTTCAAATTGGACCTCCCGCTGCAGGGCGGCAAGCTCGGAGCGCGGGATGTACGGCGGGTTTGAGACCACCATATCGAGCCGCCCCCGCAAGTCGCCAAGGCCGCTCAAAACATCGGAGGCAATAGCGTGGACTCTGCTATCAACCCCATACGTGCGGGCGTTTTCTTCGGTAAGCGAAATCGCCTCCGCGGATATATCGGCTGCATAAACTTTTACCTGCTTATACTCGTACGCGATGCTTACGGCGATCGCACCGGTACCGCTTCCTATGTCGGCAACGGTTCTGGGACCGCCGAGATTGTTAAGTTCAGAGAGCGCCGCCTCGACCAGAAGCTCTGTCTCGGGCCTCGGGATAAGCACACCCTCACGACATGCCAGGTCGAGGTGCCCGAACTGCTGGTGCCCGAGGATATACTGAAGCGGCTTTCCCGTTAGCCTCTCCTTTATGACTTTATTTACAAATTCAAGCTCGGCTTGGGTAAGAGCATGCTTCCTGTTAAGGTAAAGCTCCGCTCTGGAACAACCTAACGCGTCTTCGAGAATTCTCTCCGCCTCGACCTGCGGGTGTAACACAGCGCCACCCTCCAGCCAAAGGGTGGCCCAGGTAAGAACATGATGTATTGTCTCTGATGTTACATCTAAAACTTTATCTATCACAATCACTGCACCTTACACCACCTGCTTGAGCTTCTCCGCCTTATCGGACGAGGCCAGCGCGTCGATTACATCGTCGATTTCTCCTTCGAGAATCGCCGGCAGGTTGTGAACCGTAAAGTTGATGCGGTGATCGGTGACCCTTCCCTGCGGGAAGTTGTAAGTCCTGATCCGCTCACTGCGGTCTCCGGTACCGATCTGGGAGCGCCGCTGTGCGGTAAGCTCGGCCTGCTGCTCCTCGAGCATCTTCTCATAGATGCGCGCGCGCAGGATTCTCATCGCCTGCTCGCGGTTTTGCAACTGGCTCTTCTCGTCCTGACATGAGACGACAAGGCCGGTCGGCAGGTGCGTTATTCGCACCGCGGAGTCGGTGGTGTTAACCGACTGACCGCCCGGTCCGCCCGATCTAAAAACATCCACTTTAATGTCGTTCGGGCCGATCTCGACCTCGACATCCTCGGCCTCGGGCAAAACGGCAACCGTAACCGTTGAGGTATGAATCCTCCCGCCGGATTCGGTAACCGGAATCCTTTGAACCCGGTGGACTCCTGACTCGTATTTCAGCCTGCTATAAACGCCATCGCCCTTGACCTCGAAGATAACCTCTTTAAAGCCGCCCGCATCGGATGGGCTCGAGCTTAAGACCTGTATCTTCCAGCGTTCGGACTCGGCGTAGCGGCTGTACATCCTGAAGAGGTCGCCCGCAAAAAGGCTTGCCTCATCGCCGCCGGCGCCCGCCCTGATCTCGACGATAATATCCTTCTCATCGTTCGGATCCTTTGCTACCAGCAGAAGCTTAATGTCTTCCTCAACTTTTTCCCTCTCCTCGCGCATGGACTGCAGTTCGGCGCGCAGGAATTCTTGCATCTCGTGGTCTTTCTCTTCTTTGACCATTTCCCGGGCGTCGGCTATCCCGCTTTCCAGCTCTTCCAGGCGCTTGACAAGGTTGACAAGGGGCGTCATCCCGGCGTGCGCTTTTGCGTAGTCGCGATACTTATTCTGATCGCCGATTACCGCCGGGTCGCTTAATTGCTCCGTTATTTCGTTATACTTATTTAAAACTTCTTGTAATCTTTCCAACATCGTAATCACCAATATTTCTAGCCGTTAGGTGTGCTCAAGCAACACAAAAGCTGCAGATACGCCCAACTCTTACCAACTTTTAATTATAGTAGAAACGGGATGAGATTAGAAGTAATGACCGCATCATTCGGCAATGCGAACCTAATGTGGAATTGACATGGCACACTAATAGTAGACATCTTCCTAAGGGATAACTTCTAACCGCATACGAGTTGCGAGTGGTTTTGTCGCGCTATGAAGACTCGAGCTCGATCAAAACCAGGCTGGTTTCGGTATCCGGTTGCTGACCGTTGCTTGGAGCGGTCTCTTTTGTTGCAAATCCCTCTACGCCCTCAGCCGCGAGGACACCCTTAAGCGCATAGATCGCGACTTCAAGCTGCGATTCATCGGGCTCTTTCGTGGTAAGTTTTTGAAGCGCCAGGCCCGGCCACGTGAGAATCTTCATCATCCGGTTGTTGCTGTATTTCGCGGCAAGCCTGGTTATCTCGTAAGAGATACCGGCAACCACAGGGATAAGGATTATCTTGCCGGCGATCCTGGTAAACACGTTTGTCGTTGGAAGAAACGAGAACGCGAGGATGGCGACCACCATAACGATGAGCATAAAGCTCGTGCCGCAGCGCACGTGAAGCGTTGTATGTTTGGCGGCGTTTGCGGGGGTCAACTCCTCACCCGCTTCGTAGGTGTGGATGGTTTTATGCTCCGCTCCGTGGTACTGAAAGACCCGCCGAATATCCTTGAGCTTCGATACCACGGCGATGTAGATAACAAAGATGCTGATCCTGAATGTCCCCTCGACGAGGGCGAACAGGACACGGTTGCCGATCAGTTGATGGGCGGATCTGGTCAGATAAAACGGGACGACCATGAACAAGCCGATGACCAAAACGAGTGCCAGGCCTAAGGTCGCCACCATCTCTTTAGGTGTGATCTCCTCTTCCGCCTCCCCGAGCGAGAGGTTTGCGGAAAGAGCTATGGTTTTTACCCCGAGAATCATGGTTTCGATTAAGACAACAATGCCCCTTAACAGGGGTTTTTTAAGAATAGGCCAGCGTTCACCGATTGATTTCGAGCGCTCGGTAATATCGGTAATTTCGCCTTCCGGCGTTCGTACGGCAAGGCTCCAATATTTGGGGCCTTTCATCATAACGCCCTCTATAACAGCCTGGCCGCCGTAGTAAGTTTTGGCCACGCTAGCCTATCCCCCTTATTCTGCAGCTTCTTTTTTAGCTGCTTTGGCTTCCGGTTCCTCTGCATTCGATCCGGTAACTGTTAGACCGTATTTCTTCTGGAAACGCTGCACCCTACCACCGCTGTCGACGAGCTTCTGCTTACCCGTGTAGAACGGATGGCACTTCGAGCATAGCTCTACTTTTAACTCTGATTTGGTCGAGCGGGTTGTAAATGTCTCGCCGCATGAGCACGAAACTTTTGCCTCGACATAATCAGGATGAATATCCTTCCTCAAGCCTTCCACCTCCAAAAAAATAGTCCACAGCATTTCAAACCTACCTGCCGTGAACTCTTGACCTCGGCTAAACTGCACTAATCGTAGCACAACGAGTTCGGAATGACAAATCGTTTTTAAGAAGCCGGGAGCCAGAATATCTTACTCCAGATTCTTCGGCTATCGCCTCAGAATGACACCTACCAAACCCTGGTTCGTAATCTGCCTATTGCCTACTAGAACCCACTCTCTCACACACCTTCTGGCTCCCTGGCTCCTGGCTCCTGGCTTCTAATCTCATTCTCGACCCTAATAATTACTGCTTTATCTCGATTTACCGATTTGCATCAAGAAATCGTGGTTGGATTTTGTCTCTCTCATCTTGTCGATGAGAAGCTCGATCGCCGCGCCCGAATCAAGCGCATGCAGAACTCGTCTAAGTTTCCAGATAAGTTGGGCCTCATCAGGCGGCAAGATAAGCTCTTCTTTCCTGGTACCGGACTTATCGATGTCGATGGCCGGGAATACCCTCTTGTCCGCCAGCCTACGATCGAGATGAAGCTCCATGTTGCCGGTACCTTTAAACTCCTCAAAGATAACCTCATCCATTCGGCTGCCGGTATCGACGAGCGCGGTTGCGAGGATCGTCAGGCTGCCGCCGAACTCGATGTTCCGCGCGGCCCCAAAGAACCTCTTCGGAGGAAACAGCGCCGTTGAATCGACACCACCGGAGAGAATCCTCCCGCTTGCCGGGGCTGTCAAGTTGTAAGCCCTGGCGAGCCTGGTGATACTATCCAGCATGATGACGACATCGCGCCCGTGCTCGACAAGCCGCTTCGCCCGCTCAAGGACAAGCTCGGCAACCGCGACATGGTTGTCGGCCGGCTGGTCGAAGGTCGAGCTTATTACCTCGCCCTTAATAGAGCGCTCCATGTCGGTGACCTCTTCAGGTCGTTCATCCACCAGTAAGGCCATCATGTGCACTTCCGGATTGTTGGTCGTCACCGCGTTGGCGATTTGCTTTAGAATGGTGGTCTTTCCGGCTCTCGGCGGGGATACGATCAACCCCCTCTGCCCTTTTCCAACCGGGGCGGTCAAATCGATAATCCTGGTCGTAACGTTCTGCGGTGTCGTCTCGAGCCTAAACCGCTCGTTGGGATAGATCGGGGTGAGCGTTTCAAACTGGGCCCGCTGGCGTGCCGATTCAGGGTCCGAGCCGTTAACGCTTTCGATCCTGAGAAGCGCGTTGTATTTCTCGGTATCCTTGGGCGGTCGTACCTGGCCCTCGACCTCATCACCGCGGCGTAAGTTAAAGCGCCTGATCTGCGAGAGCGAAACGTAGATATCTCCTTCGCTCGGCAAGTATCCCTGGGTTCGCAAGAACCCGTATCCTTCACCCAGGATATCCAAGATACCCTTTTTAACCAGGAGCTTCTCCTCGCGCTCGCGCACTTCAACCCGCTGTTCGTATCGTTCAGGGGCTCTCGGCGCCTCGACAACGGCTTCTCGTGTCGCTGTTGCGACCGGTGCGACCGGTCGCGGTGCCGTTCTAGTTGCGGCAGCGGAGTCGGAAGTTCCGCCGCGCTTGCCTCGTGCCTCTACAATTGCATCGATAAGTTCTTTCTTTCTTAAGGTGGAGACACCGCCAATGCCCAACTCCATTGCAATAGGCTTTAACTCTGCTAAAGTTTTTAGTTCAAGCTGTGCTTTATCCACTCTTTCACCTTCTTTCGTAACTCGATAATTTTTAACGCATTATTTGGGTACTGGGCGGTCTATTAGATTTATTAGGTCTATTAGGTCTATTAGGTCTATTAGGTCTATTAGGTCTATTAGGTCTATTAGGTCTATTAGGTCTATTAATTTATTGGTGAACATATCTCCTGAAGCTTTTTCCAATCCGCTAGAAATCGGTCGATTCCTGTATCCGTAAGCGGGTGCTTGACCATAGCTTTTAGTATGTTATATGGGACTGTCGCTATATCTGCGCCAACTTGCGCTGATTGGATCACATGAAGAGGATGCCTAATACTGGCTGATATGGTTTCTGTCTTACTATCATATTTATCGTAGATTGACACGATTTTGTCAAGCTCCTTGATGCCATCATGCCCGATGTCATCCAGGCGTCCGATGAACGGGCTGACGTACGCCGCGCCGACCTGCGCCGCCAGCATCGCCTGGTTCGCAGAGAAGATAAGGGTCATATTTACCTTGATCCCCTCGGAGCTGAGTTGCTTGGTTGCGGCAAGACCTTCTTCCATCATCGGAATTTTTACGACGACGTTCGGGGCTATCGCTGCAAGTTCGCGCGCTTCCTGAATAATGCCGTCCCTCGTCATACTGATTGCCTCCGCGCTTATCGGGCCATCGACGATTGCTGCGATTTCCGCTATCGACGTCTTGAAATCCTTACCCTCCTTGCTGCAGAGGCTCGGGTTTGTGGTAACACCGCAGATTATGCCCAGAGAATGCATCTCTTTAATGTGCTCGATGTTTGCGGTATCGATAAAAAGTTTCATCTATTCCTCCCGATTATTCAAAATCCTCCCGGTCGAGCACGCTCATCGCCGTTTTGTCCCCATCTTCCGGCGGTCCTAACACATGATTGAGGACCTGCTCGAGAGCGCCGGTTATCGTCGTATCCAGGCTATGGCTCGATATGACCGATATGTCATATTCTCTCGCCAGGTTGTTTATGTAATCGCCGATTCTTCGAATCGATTCGAAGTTTTCTTTATACCGCTCAAAGGGTCTCGCGCCTTCGGTCTGCAACTCCCTGATATAGAAATGGCTGCGGTGCAGGTCCTCATCATCGACGGTGATGATCATCGGGATAACAAATGCCTTCTCGTACATCGGGGTGTTGATAAACCCCGGTACGACGTGAACGCCCTCGATAACGACGTTTTGGCCTTCACGGATAGCCCTGTCGACAACCGCCCTGATACTTACCGAGACGATCTTAACCTGCTCGATAAAACCGTTGATAAGCGGGTCTTTCTCAAACGACTTGTTAACCGCCTTCCACGCCATGAACGATGATTCATGTAAAGACGGGATCAGGTCTTTTGATAAAACAGCGCGCATGACCTCGCGAAGCGAGTCCGTCGCAACGACATGCGTGATACCGAGACGATGCGCCACCGCGGTTGCAATCGTCGATTTACCTACTCCGGTGGTGCCGCCTACCAGCACTATGATGGGCCGGTCGACATTTAGAAGCGCCTGCCAGCGCCGGTATTTATTCGCGTAAAGCTTTCCCTGGTGTTTGAGAAGCACATGGTAAACAAGCTCTCGCAGTTCGTCTACCTTTATTGAAAAGCGCCCGTCATCCACGAGCTGGCGCTGTATCAGCCGGGCTATCTCGTAAGAGCGACTCGGAGGAAGACCCGTTGCCATAAGCGCAGATGCCATCAGTCCCTTTGAGTATGGCAAGCCGTGCTGATCATCGCTAATCACGATTTGTTGAGGGACATCCTTATCTTTATTCGTGTCTTTATCAATGTTAGTGTCCATCTTTTTTTCCGTCCCTTTGTCCAACTTCTTTCCGCCTTGCAAAATTAGTTTCAGCCTTATTGCCGATCCAATTGACCAGATCTTCAAGTTCGCCGTCGCCCCCGATTGTTACCGGGATGTTATCCATATAAACAACGTCGAGTCCTAAGTCCAGCCCCACACTGGTTACTATATCCACCGCCGCCGCTTTAAGCTCGGTGAGAAGCGCTGTAAACGTTCCCCTGGCGGCATCGATCTCTTCCCTGAGCGCCTTCCTGTTCGACAGGCTGCTGCTTGCTCCGACCACCTCAGCCCCATAGGTTTGCTCCAGGTGCCTGATGAGTTTACCCTTCATCGAAGCGGGGGCCGTAGTTGCAAGAAAAATTTTCTTGCCGTCGATCGGATGCAGTGGTTTGGGCCGAAATACGGTATGAACAATTCTAGCTTCCGGCTTAGTTTCACGAATAATTTTATCCAATTGCTCGATCTTATCCCTATCGGCCAACGGCGGCTCGCACATTGAGAGTATTATCAAATCTGAGAGTAATACTCTATATGTACCAAAATACCCGCCGATGTAGTCAATGGGCTGGCCGGCATCGATGATAAGAACGTAGGCGTCGGCCAATACCGGCGGAAGCGCCGAGCCGGATCCCTCCAATACCACAAAATCCACATCAAGCTCGTTGGCCAGTCTCGCCCCGGCTGCGACATTTGAGACAAACGGCTGCCCCGCCAGACCGCCCCCGCAGCGCCTACAGCCAATTGCGGTAATTCTACTGGTCAGGGCATCTTCCAGATAATCCGATGCCGCATGCTTACCCGAGCGCGCCAAATTCAGTAGAAACTGCGGGGTAAGCTCGATCTCGCGCCCCGCGATCATCTCGGGCGATTGCGGGCCACCGCGCCCCATAGCGATAACGCCGGGATTAAAACCCGTCTCGTCGAGACACCGGCAAATATACCCTGCGATTGCGGTTTTGCCAACCCTCTTTCCCGTACCGATTACGCTTAAGGATGGCTTTTCCAGCACATCTTGAAACACGGGTGGATAAAACCAGAAATCCGCGCCGATATACGGGATACCCTTGGTAAGCACGTGGCTCGCATATAAGAACCGTTTTTTGTAATCGATAACCGGCTCGTCGCTTAGGTCGATAACCATTTCCGGTGTAAACCGCTCGATTGCGGTCATAATGCCCGTGAGCGGTTCCGTCTCTTTAACGACCGGGCAACCGAGGTCGTCGAAGTCGCCCTTTTCGGATATTTTTTCAACCCCGCCGACAAATACCGCCCCGGCCACCTCATAATCATACTGGTTCTTAAGGACATCAAGGGCTGATTTAATAACGGGTGGGTAGTGCTCGCCGTCGATTAAGGCAATAACACGGGCTATATCAAGCCACCTCCAGTTAACGCTCCGGCCTCGACTTTTTCCCACTTACAATACTTGCGCTCATCGCACGAAAACTCCGCGATGAGTTCCTGCGAACCATAGGGATATTTCCTAAATATCTTTACTTTATCATCGGGATCGATCTGGATAATGTTATAACAGGGTTTGGTCCTGCCTCTTAGTCGCAGCGTGCAGGCCGTTCCCGCGTTCACCACCACGAGATTCTCCAGGCGCCATACGTACGGGACGTGCTTGTGCCCGCACAAAACAAGGTCGACGCCGCTCTGGATGAGAACTTCGAGCAAGTCCCCGGCGTCGTGAACCATGCTTCGCTCCCTGCCCGTCCCCGGTACGGGAAGCAGATGATGATGAAGCGCAAATATTTTAAAGAACCCCTCGTCTTTGAACCCATCCCGGACCCAGCCATAGCGTTCCCGGCCGATCCTTCCGTTGTCTAAATCCGGCTCGCTTGAGTCGGCGCTGACCACCCGGATGCGGTCAAACGACAGCACGCTATCCCTTTGGCCAAAAAGCTCTTCAAAGTGCACATAGCCAACATTACGCGAGTCGTGGTTTCCCGGCAGGAACAACTGCGTTTCGCATTCGAGCGTGGAGAGGAACGTCTGCGCCGTCGCGTATTCCTGTCTGAAGCCCTCGTTTGTTAAGTCTCCGGTGCAAATTACGGCATTTGGCCTGAGTTCGTTTAGCTCCTCTATCGTTCGGCTCATCAAATTCGGGATAAAATATTGGGAGCCGACGTGCAAGTCTGAGATATGCGCAATAGTTATTACGCCGTCATCAGCCATAGAATTCACCCTTCTCACTTTCACTAAATGTCGTCCATTGGATTTGTAGGCGAAGATAACAAAAAATAGAGTCAAGAATTACCTTCTTGAGAAATATTATAGGTGTGCTTTATAAATCTGCCTTTATTTTACCTAATCTGGCCGGTTGGTCAACCATTATCGAACTTCGGTCGCAATCTTGACGTCGCCGCTTGTGAGAGTTCGCTACCGAAATATTGGCTGCTAATTTCTCGAGATAACGCGCGCGCCTTCCAAATCAAATTCGGCTTGCCTAATCGAATAATCCTGATCGCTTTCTATGTCGGCAAGCGCTTGATTAATTTCTTCAACGATATGCGCTTCTTCAGACCTGTCGATGATGCACACTAAGCTCGGCCCTGCGCCGCTTAGTGCCATTCCCGCGCCCGGTATGCGCCCTACCAGCCGGATGATCTCAAGCAAGCCCGGTATCAGAGGCGCCCGGTAAGGCTGGTGCAATTTATCCTGCATGGCTGTAGCAAGTAGACCGGCGTTTCCTTCTAGTAACGCCGCAACCAACAAGCTCGAGCGCGAAATATTAAAAACCGCATCGCCCATTGAGATATCTCGCGGCAGCACCCCGCGCGCCTTCTTCGTCTCAAGCATGGTGCCCGGGATAAGAAGCAGCGGTTTTAGTTTTTCCGAGGGCGCATAGGATGCGATCCGGTGGTTTGCATCAACCGGGTACGAGATGGTAAACCCGCCAAAGATCGCCGGCCCGACGTTATCGGGATGGCCCTCTATCTCGGCGGCGATCTCGAATAGATTCTCTTTGGGCACGTTCGCATGGGATAGCTCGTTTGCCGCCATCAGCCCACCCACGATCGCCGTCGAACTCGAACCGAGCCCGCGGCCCATAGGGACATCGTTTTTGATGGTTATCTTAAGCCCCTTGAAGCTGAAACCTACCTCTTCAAACAGGCGTTTTGCAGATATTAATACGAGATTGTTCTCGGTGGCGGACGGCCTGGGACCGCCGTCTTGAAGGATATCGATCTCAAGACCGCTTTCGATCTCTTCCACTTCAAAGCTGTTGTAAATGTTGAGCGCCAAGCCCAATACATCAAAGCCCGGCCCTAAATTCGCCGACGTTGCTGGGACTATTACTTCGACCAACTTGTATCCCTTACCTATCCGAAGATAACCTTTTCCACGGCCGGGAACGTCGCCTCTGTCTCGATGGGCGTTCCGCCCGATTTTATAGCGGTATCGGGGTCTTTCAGTCCGTGGCCGGTAAGCACGCAGACCACCTTTGCCCCTTTGGGGACGCGGCCGATGGAGATCATCTTACGTAAGCCCGCAACCGACGCGGCGGATGCCGGCTCGGCAAACGCGCCTTCGGTCGCGGCCAAAAGTTTATACGATTCAAGTATTTCTTCATCGGTTACCATATCGATAAAGCCGCCCGAGTCTTTTGCTGCGGCTTCGGCTTCCTGCCACCTCGCAGGATTACCTATCCTGATGGCGGTCGCTATGGTTTCGGGCTGTTCAACGGGGTGCCCGAGAACTATCGGGGCCGCACCCGCCGCCTGGAACCCTATCATCTTGGGCAGCGTATCGATCTTACCGGCTGCGGCATAATCCCTGAAACCCCGCCAGTAAGCGGTGATATTTCCGGCGTTGCCGACCGGGATAGAGAGGTAATCCGGTGCTTGCCCTAGAACATCGCAGACCTCGAACGCCGCGGTCTTCTGCCCCTCGATCCTGAATGGGTTAATCGAATTGACCAGAGTAATCGGGTACGCCTCGGAAAGCTCGCGCACCACTTTTAGGGCCGCATCAAAGTTACCCCTAACCGCCACGACAACCGCACCGTGCATAAGCGCCTGAGACAGCTTACCCAGGGCGATCTTGCCCTCCGGGATAAGCACGACACACCGAATCCCCGCACGCGCCGCATATGCCGCAGCAGAGGCGCTGGTGTTACCGGTCGATGCGCAGATTACGGCTTTTGAGCCATCCTCAAGTGCCTTACTTAAAGCAACCGTCATTCCCCTATCTTTAAAGGAACCGGTGGGGTTAAGCCCCTCGTATTTAAAATACAGCTCGACTCCAAGCTCTTTTCCTATGTTCACCGACGGGATAAGCGGCGTGTTGCCCTCAAGCAACGTACACACCGGCGTCTTATCCGTTACCGGAAGATAATCCCAATACTCTCTAATTAGTCCCTTCCACGCCATCTCTTAGCCTTCCACTCGTAGAATATTGCCGACTTCTGCCACAACATCCAGTTGTTCTATTTTTTTAAGCGCCCTGCGCATGTTCTTTTCTTTCACCAGATACGTGCCGAATACCAGCTCAGCGTGACCGTCGCGTGTATTCTTCTGTATGGCGGTCTCGATGCTTACGTTGTTGTCGCCAAGCACCTTTGCGATTTTTGCAAGCACTCCAGGCTTGTCAAGCGCATCGAGCCGCATATAGTAACGCGATTCGATATCATCAACCGCTTTTACCTTCTTGTGCTCGAAGCAGCCGCAGGTCATGCTGCCCACTTTATTGAGGCTGATATTCAACGCGACCTCAAAGACATCACCCACGATTGCGCTCGCCGCGGGGAGACTGCCGGCGCCCGGCCCGTAAAACATAACCTCGCCCACCGCATCCCCTTCAACGAAGATCGCATTCATAACGCCCGCTACCGAAGCCAAGGGGTGCTTGGCCGGAATCATGGTCGGGTGCACGCGCACCTCCATGCCCTCATCGTCTTCCTTGGCCACCGCGAGTAGCTTAATGATATAGCCCATCTCTTTGGCGTAAGCGATATCTTCGGGAGTAATACCCATGATACCCTCGGTGTAAACTTTATCGGCGGTCACCCGGCTGTTGAACGCGATGGAAGCCAGGATGGCTATTTTAGCGGCAGCATCGTGGCCCTCGACATCTGCGCTCGGATCGGCCTCCGCAAAGCCTAGGGCTTGAGCTTCTTTAAGCGCCTCGTCAAGAGAAGAGCCCTCCTCGGCCATTTTCGTAAGAATATAGTTGGTGGTTCCGTTGACGATACCCATAACGCGATGGATGGCGTTTCCGGCCAAGCTGTGCTTCAGCGGCCGGATAATCGGGATGCCGCCGCCGACGCTCGCCTCAAAGTAGAGGTCGACGCCCTGCTCCTGTGCCAGCTCAAGCAACGCCCCGCCACGACTTGCCATAAGCGCCTTATTCGCGGTCACAACGTGCTTTTTATTCTGCAGCGCCTGCTTAATAAACGTATATGCGGGCTCGATGCCGCCGATCACTTCAACGACCACATCGATATCGGGATGGTTAATTACCTCATAGGCGTCGGCCGTTGAAATCTGCTCGGGGACCTTGCCTTTCATCCTGTCCCGGTCCCTCTCGGCCACCAGGACGACATCGATATCGGCCCCCGAAAGGGTGGAGAGCTTACGGGATTTCGTAGTCAGTATATGGTATACGCCGGAACCGACCGTCCCATATCCGATAATTCCAACACCAATCTTTTTCTTCACGTTCAAACCATCCCCACAGTAATTGTAAAGTTTTTATTCTATGCTTGCATCCAACCTGACCAAATCTTCAAACGTTTCGCGCCTGATGATTGCTCGGGCCTCCCCGTTATTTACCAACAGAACTGCCGGACGTGGCTGGCGGTTGTAGTTATTTGCCATAACATAGCCATAGGCCCCGGTTGCCGGCGTGCACAAGATGTCGCCCGCTTCCGGGTGCGGAAGCTCGATGTCGCGCACCAGAATATCGCCCGATTCGCAATGCTTACCCGCCACCGTCACCATGGTCGTCGCTTTCTCCTGTGCCCGGTTGGCTAGAAGCGCCTCGTAAACCGCCCCATAAAGCATCGGGCGTAAGTTATCGGACATGCCCCCGTCAACCGAGACATACGTGCGAATATTCGCAATTTCCTTGATCGTGCCGACGGTATATAAAGTAACACCCGCGTTTGCCACGATCGAGCGACCCGGCTCTACCATAATCTTGGGAACAGGCAAACCGAGGTGCTGCGCCTCCCGTACCACGCCGTCTACGACTACACTTGCAAACTCCTCGATGGTCGACGGTTCGTCGACCGCTTTATATTGTATACCAAGCCCGCCGCCGGCATTGAACTCGCGGGCGACAAACCCGGTCTCATCCTTAATCTGCTTTACGAATTCCATAATGATCTCAATCGCTTTTGCAAAAGAACCAAGCTCAAATATCTGCGATCCGATATGCGCATGCAGGCCTTTAAGCTCAACATTTTTAAGCTCAAGCGATTTTTTTACAGCACTCATGGCAAGGCCGTCCTGCAATCCAAACCCAAATTTACTATCGATCTGACCGGTTTGGATATAGCTATGCGTCTGCGGCTTTATCCCGGGGGTTATCCTTAAAAGAATGGGCTGAACCTTACCCTTTTCCCCGGCGATCTTATCCAAAAGCTCCAATTCATGAAAGCCGTCCACCACCACGCGCCCGATGTTGTTATCAAGCGCAAGAGCAAGTTCTTCCGGGGTTTTATTGTTGCCGTGCATAAGCACCTTATCCATCGGAAAACCCGCTTTGATCGCGGTATAAAGCTCACCGCCCGACATAACATCAAGCCCCAGGCCCTCCTGCTTCGCGATCTGGCACATGGCGGTACAACTAAACGCTTTGCTGGCATAGACGACGTCAAACTCGATACCCTTAGCGCCAAACGCCTGCATAAAGGTGCGGCACTGGCCCCTGAGTGTTGCCTCGTCCATGATAAACAGCGGCGTTCCGTACTGCCGTGCAAGCTCAACGGTATCGCATCCGCCGATTTCCAGGTGGCCTAATGAATTGATGTTGGCCGTAATTGGTAAAACCAAAGAAACAAACCTCCTGAGGATTCGGATAATTGCGCAGAACAGCCTGCAATAAAGGGCTACCAACCCCATAAGTTTAACATAGCTAACTTTACGAAGTCAAAGCTCATGGGCAGTGCTAAACATCCCGGCCTTCCGGTGGTGCCCTTGTCGTAGCCGAAATTGAGCGACGTGGGCCGGAGCTTATCGCTTATGTGGTGGTTGAAAAATCCGTGGCCCTTTAGGGCCGGATAGGATTTTACCCCACATAAGCGATAAGCGCAGGCAGGTCGCGAACTTTGAGGCGAGACAAGAGCACCACCGGAAGGCCGGACCGTTGAGCACAACCTGCAAGACTGTTGCTTCGAGCACTACCTCAGCCACCGCGGTTCTTAGCGCAGTCCTTCCTACTGTGGGCGTGCACACATCCAATCTTTTTAATCCTCCATCCAAAAATATTGTAAGTTTAGCTTCCCCCACAAAAACTGGTATAATTTATTACTTGTAAGCAATATTTACTACAATAATTAGGAGCACCAATATCTGAAATGATAAAAGACAAGCTAGAGCAATTAGTACAACAGGCAATAGGGGCAGCAAAGGCAGAGGGAAAACTGCCATTACTAGAAATCCCTCCTGTAGTGCTCGAGCATCCCAAAGAGAAGGCGCACGGCGATTGGGCGACCAACGCCGCTCTGGTGCTGGCCGGTAACGTCAAGATGCCGCCGCGCGCCGTAGCGCAAATCATCGTTGATTCCTTCGGGAATACCGCTACATATTTCGATAAGATAGAGATCGCGGGGCCCGGATTTATAAACTTCTACTTAAGCAACCGGTGGCTCTACGACGTCCTCTCCCAGATTCGCGAGCAGGGTGAGAAATACGGTCATTCGACTATCGGCGCCGGCCAGAAAGTCCAGGTCGAGTTCGTAAGCGCCAACCCGGTGGGGCCGATGCATATCGGGCACGGCAGGTGGGCCGCGGTCGGCGATACGCTGGCCAATGTGCTCTCCGCCAACGGCTATACCGTGCAACGCGAGTTCTATATCAACGACTACGGCAACCAGATGAACATCTTCGCGAAATCCGTCGCCGTACGGTACGCCCAACTCCTGGGCCGGGATGTCCCCTTTCCGGAGGAAGGCTACCGGGGCGAATACATAAAGGATATTGCGCGCGAGATTATCGCCGAAGACAACGACAAGTACATGAGCGTTTCAGAGCAAGATAGGGAAGCCATCTTTAAAGAACGGGCGTACATGCAGGTGCTCGATCACATCAAGCATACCCTGGCGAATATGGGCGTTGTGTTTGATTTCTGGTTTAGCGAGCGTGTGCTTCACGAACTATCGACCGTCACGAAGACTATCGAAGAACTCCGAGAGCATGGCTATGTATACGACTCAGAAGGCGCGGTCTGGTTCAAGGCAACCGAATTCGGCGAGGACAAAGACCGTGTGCTGATTCGCGCAAACGGCGAGCCCACCTATTTCGCCGCAGATATCGCCTACCACAAGAACAAGCTCGAGCGCGGCTTCGACAAGATCATCAACATCTGGGGCGCCGACCACCACGGCTACATCGGAAGGATGAAGGCCGCCGTACAGGCGTTGGGTTATCCCGCAGACAGGCTTGAGATCATTATCGGGCAGCTGGTCAACCTCTTGCGGGGCGGCGAACCGGTCAGGATGTCGAAACGAACCGGCGAGATGGTCACGCTGGACGAACTGCTCGAAGAGGTCGGCAAGGATGCCGCACGCTTCTTCTTCCTCATGCGAAGCACCGATAGCCAGCTTGATTTCGATATACGGTTAGCAAAGGAACAATCTAACGAGAACCCGGTTTATTACGTGCAATACGCGCACGCGAGGATATCGAGTATCGTGCGGTTTGCCGAGGCCGAGGGGGTGAGCCTCCACGAGGATGTAAAGTACTCTTTACTTAAGACAGAACCGGAGCTTGATCTTATACGGAAACTCGCCGAATGGCCCGAGGTGCTCGAGCGTGCCGCCCGTCAAAGAGCGCTTCACCCGCTAACGGTCTATTCCCAGGAACTCGCCGCCGCGTTCCACTTCTTCTATACGAAGTGCCGGGTAGTCGGTGAGGATAAGGACCTCTCGACCGCCAGAATGTCGCTCTGTGAAGCCACAAAGACCGTCTTGCGAAACGCGCTTGGCATGCTGGGCGTAACCGCCCCGGAACGGATGTAACAAGATAGTATTACACCTATTGGGTGAGTTGACTTTGAAACTGACGGTAAGTAAGCTGAGTAAGGACTAATAAATACGTATCCCAACTACTGTGATTAATCGTCATATAATTAAATGATATATGTACGCATATAGTGGCTTATACTAGCGTTTCATTAGGGGCATGGAGCATATACACATTAACAAGGGTACTAGGGAAACTAGGAGGTAGGACATGGCAAAGAAGACAACCGGACGCGTAAGAAAAAATCGGGTCGCCGTCGGTTCGGGCCTGGGAGAGCTTGAAGCCGATATAATGAGCGTTGTCTGGAAAATCGGCAGCGCATCCGTGAAAGACGTCTTTGCGGAAATTTATCCCGAGAGAAGACTTGCTTACACGACTATCATGACCGTAATGAGCCGCCTCGCCAATAAAGGCGTTTTGAAGCAGGATAGGAGCGGTACCGCCTATATTTATACGCCAAACGTAAACCGGGAGGACATGGCGAACAATATGATCAGCAACGTAATCGACAAAGTCCTGGGCGGCAACCCGGCCCCTGCCATCCTCTTCTTGCTTAGCAAGAGCGGACTAGCCGCGAGCAATATCGATAAGATCAAGAAAACCCTCAAGTTAAAAGACGGTGAGCTTGTAAAGAGCTAGTAGGGCGTTCAATAGAATTAGGTATAACAATAGGCTTAAGTAAAAGATGTGCGCTATAACCATGGTTGTAGCGCTTTTACTTCTCTTAGTAGTGGTACGGCTCGCCCTTAATGATCTTGAACGATCTATAGAGTTGCTCGAGGATGATAAACCTGGCTACCTGATGCGTAAAGGTAAGTTTTGAAAGCGAGAGACGAAGGTCGGCCGCCCGTAGTATCGAATCGTCAAGCCCCAACGCTCCCCCGATTACAAGGGAGATGTTACTCTTTCCCGCGACCATCAATGATTCCAGTTTCTGTGCAAGCTCCTCCGACGAAAGCTCGGTTCCGCGCATATCCAGCGCAATCATATAACGTGATTCGGGCGGTTGAAGCTGCTTTTGAAGTTTCTGCGCTTCTCTGGCCTTGACCTCGGGCCCGGGTTTGGTGTTAATGTCTTCTTCTGCAACCTCTTGAACGGTGATTTTTACATACCTTAAGAGGCGCTTTATATAATCATCAACGCCCCGCTTGAGGTAGTCTTCTTTAAGTTTTCCAACCGCGACAATCCGGATTCGCACTTAAGCCCTGCTAACGCTTTGGTTTTTCAACGAGGACAACGCTTACGGTTTTTTGTTTACCGTTTCGCAAGAACGTAAGTTGCAAGGTATCGCCGACCTTTTTTTGCCGGATTTGCGCAATCAGATCATCCATAGTATCGACCGGTTTGCCATCGGCGGCCACTATGATGTCTTTTTGGCGCAGCCCTGCCTTGTCGGCGGGGCTATCTTTCACGACATCCGTTACAATAGCGCCTTTTGCCACGCCGTAGGTGTTATCGACAGGAAGGGTACTGTTGGCGTTCTGCCCCTGGATACCCATATACGGGTGGCTTGCCTTACCTTGATCTATTAATTGCCTGGCAACCGTTACCGCCGTTTCAACGGGGATGGCAAAGCCGATGCCTTCAGTAACGCCGGTGCTCGAGACGATCAGGGTATTGATCCCGATTACGCGACCCTGCGAATCGCTTAGCGCACCGCCGCTGTTTCCCGGATTTATCGGTGCGTCTGTCTGGATGAGGTTGGCATAGGTGTTGATCTGCTGTGAATTCTCGTCCGGTAGGCTGAGGGTACGGTTGAGCGCACTAACGATGCCTGAGGTAACCGTGTGCTCAAACCCGAACGGACTGCCGATAGCGACTGCCAGATCGCCCACCTGAAGATTCTTGGTTGAGCCGAATTCAGCCGCCGGCAGGCCGGTTCTATTCACCTTGACCACCGCCAGATCTGTCTCCGTATCGGCGGCAACCAGCTTGCCTTTAAGTTCTTCCGCACCGATGGTGACAAAGATATCCTTCGCATCGGACACCACATGAGCGTTGGTAATAATATAGCCGTCAGAGCTGAATATCACCCCGGAGCCGGCCCCGCTTACAATATCGGGGTGGGCAATATCCTTTAGCGTCTGCTTTATGTTGATGTTGACGATGGAGGGTTGCAGCTTTTTAGCAACTGCTGCCACCGGGCTTACCGCATCCTTGGCGACTTTAATGATTTCTTTGGAATTGGTCACCGGGTACGAGACGCGCCCGCCGTAAACATCGCCGGGTGTGCTTCCATAAAGATAAGGGACGGCGTACGTGGCGATAAGCCCGCCGAATAACGCCGAACAAAATGCAACCGCGATAATTAACGACATACCCGGCCGCCCGGCCTCTCTTGTATTTTTCTCTTCCAAGGTACTATCCTTTCTTGTTACCTGTTTATTCCCTTTCTATCTTATAAAACAAACAACGGGATATCAAAGTACAGCGTCAAATATAGATTGAAGGTTTATTGCACTGATTACCTATGTGTAATTACCTATGTGTAATAAGAATATTGATCAATAAAAGAAGAATAACGCCGTACTAGTACCGCGACATCCTACTTTCTGTGCATGTCATTCTGAAGGAGCGATTAGCAATTGATTGTCATTCTGAAGGAGCGAAGCGACTGAAGAATCTTGGGCGCAGAAACCTTCTACATGTGCAGGAGGGTCTAAGCTTAGATAGAGTTAGAGTGAAGACTTCTTAGCACAGTGAATCAAAGCTTAGACATACTTAAGTGACAGAAGTACGTGAGTGCCCGCTAGATTCTTCGCTTCGCTCAGAATGACAGACAACAGCAGTCTGTGAGTGTTCTCTGGATTCGGAGTTTATCCTGAGCGATAGCGAAGGACCTGCTCAGAATGACACAATAATTATGGTGTTCTGGAACTAGTAATGGAACAATCAAGCAATAGACATAGAGGACGGGAATGTCTAATTTCTTACCGGTCGACTAATATATGATGGAGGGCTAGAGAAAAAAGTGCTAAACTATCGCTTGCCGTCTTCTCAGGTGCAGCTCGACTTTGCGTTTGACCCTCTGAAGGGCGTTGTCTATCGATTTCACGTGCCTGTTAAGCTCATCCGCTATTTCCTGATACGACTTGCCGTCGATGTAGAGCTTCAAAACCTGGGCCTCGAGGTCGCTCAAAATCTCACCGAAACTCGTTTGCATACTTTGTATTTCTTCGCCGCTTATAACCAGTTCGACCGGATCGGCGATCTCGGCGCCTGAAAGCAGGTCCATAAGCATGCGGTCGGATTCATCTTCAAAATAGACCGGTCGGTTAAGCGATACATATGAGTTGAGCGGTCGGTGCTTCTGCCGTGTCGCCGTCTTTATCGCGGTGATAATCTGCCTCGTTATGCACAGTTCGGCAAACGCCCGAAACGAAGCCTGCCTGCCTTCCCGGTAGTCCCTGATTGCCTTGTAGAGACCGATCATCCCCTCCTGAACGAGGTCGTCCCAGTCGGCGCCGATCAAGAAATAGGCGCGCGCTTTTAACCTGACAAAATTCTTGTATTTATCCAGGAGAAATTCAAGAGCGGAGTCATTGCCCTCTCGGGCGGCGATAACTAATTGAGAATCAGTAAGCGTTTGAAGAAGAACATGAGCATTAAAATACGAAATATCTGCCTGGATTTGCACTACCAACGCTCCTTCGACTAAGTTGTTCCGGTTATAGTAGGCTCATCCCTTTTGCCCCTGCTGCTGCGGCTGGCCACCAATGGCCGAGTGGGAGAACGCTTTAAGATTATACTCGCCGCATCGGCGTACGTCAAGAAAATAATGGCTATTCGGGGAAGCCGGCCATACGCTCAAGCGCTTGGCGTAAGGCACTATCGAGGCGCTCTTCAAGTCGGAATCTACCGCCTTTTTTTGCTGTTGTTTTCAGCTCTTTTTCGGTTGATTCGAGATCGTTTACGAGTTCGCGGGCACTCTTACGCAAGACTCCGGGCCTAAAAATAACCTTTTGCTGGTTATAATCCGAAGTGGCGACAACAATATCTCCCTCATAGCCGCCCTTAAAGACAACACGCTCGATCATCTGATCCGCGGTTTCCCCCGATCGCGTAAACCATACGTCGATGCCAAGGATGTTCGCGTGGTGGCTTCCCTTCGCCCCCGTCTTGGCCGCATCAAAAACCAGCATGATCTTATAATCTTCAAACATCTGAAGCGTCGCCAAATCCTCGATGAGCTTAACGCGCGCCATCTCAAGGTCGCCATCCCGCCATTTCCTGTACCTGTCCGTTGCGTATATTAAATTATATCCGTCTACTATTAGAAGTCGAGTCATATTCTATCGACCCTTCATTCACTATTGCCAGACTTTTTCTGCTCTAACGCGTTGGCTATCAGCGATTGGCGATCACCCACTTTCTCGGCCCACACCCAATCGCTGATCGCTCTTCGCTGCTTTTAAATCGCTAATCGCTGCCGTAACGCCTCAAACATCATCAGCGCCCCCGCAACGCTTACGTTAAGAGACGACACGTGGCCCTGCATGGGGATGGCGACCAGATAGTCGCATTTTTCCGAAATCAGGCGTGAGATGCCGGCCCCCTCGCTGCCTAAAACGATCGCAATCGGGCGGTTGAGGTCGAGTTCGAAATACAATTCGCGGGATTTTTCGCTTGCCCCGACCACCCAAAACCCCACTTCCTTAAGCTCATCGATAGTGTAAGCGAGATTACTGACCTGGGCGATTTTTACATAGGCTGTAGCGCCCGCCGAAGCCTTATGCACGGCTGCGGTTACCGACGAGACCCTCCGCTTGGCGACGATGACGCCGGCCACACCGGATGCCTCAGCCGAGCGCAGCAGCGCGCCGAAGTTTTGCGGATCGGTTATCCCGTCGAGCAGTACGACAACGGGGTTCTGCGTGATGTCCAAACTCTCTGCAAGCTCGGCGAACGAAGCATACCTGTACGACTCGATGGTCGCGATAACGCCCTGATGAGCCCTTGAACGGGAAAGCTCATCCAGCCTCTGCTTATCCACCCTATCAACGCGAATGCCCTGTTTATTGGCCAGGGCTTCGATTTTTTCAACGATGTCGGACGGCTTCGTTTGTGCGGCTATATATATCTTGGTGACCCGGCCGCGGCTTTTGAGTACCTCATATACCGCCCGCCGGCCCTCAACAGTTTCCACCTACAGACCCACTTTCTCGACCTACAATCCCACGCTCTAGACCCACACCCCTAGACCCTTAACCCCGGCCTCTGGACCCTTACTTGAGTTTCCACCTCGAGCCAAGCGGTGTATCTTCGATCTCAATACCCATCTGAGTAAGCCCGTTTCGTATCTTGTCCGCCGTAGCGAAATCCTTCTCTTTTCTGGCGATGTTTCTGCGCTCCAGTATCTCATCGACCAGCTCGGATTTGCCCTTGTTGTCGGTTGATCCCAAAACGTCGCCGGCAAGATCGAAAATCGTGTCGGGCAGCTTCTTATCCACCTCTTCCGCCCCCGGAAGTGTGAGATTAAGACCCACCGCACCTGAGAGTTCAAGCAGCATCGCGTCGGCTTTTTTCAAGATATCTTGGGCGTGCATGCTCATCTCGCCGTAGGCTTCGATAAACGTGTTTGTCTCTTTTACCAGCTCAAACACTGCAGCGAGCGCCGCCGCCGTATTGAAGTCATCATCCATCGACTCAATAAATTTTTTCTTTGCTTCGTCGATCGCTCCCTCGAGCCGGTCGATCTGCTCAACCTTCTCGGGCATTCTGGTAACCGTCATCGCGCCCAGGGCATCCTCGATTCTCCTTCGCACGTTCAACAACCTCTCATACGCGGTTTCGGACTCTTTAAGCTTGTCCGTGCCGAAATTAATCGGGCTCCTGTACTGCGTTCCCAGCGCAAGCAGACGTAATACGTTTCGATCATATTCTTTTAATAAATCCCTGACCAGGATGATGTTTCCCAGGGATTTCGCCATCTTCTCGTCACCGATATTGACCATACCGCCATGCAACCAGTACTTGACGAACTTTTTGCCCGTATAGCCCTCGGTCTGGGCGATTTCGTTCTCGTGATGCGGGAAGATTAAGTCGCGTCCCCCGCCGTGGATATCAAAGGTGACACCCAGATACTTTAACGACATCGCCGAGCACTCGATATGCCAGCCCGGCCTCCCCTTTCCCCAGGGGCTGTCCCAGGACGGCTCCCCCGGCTTGGCGGATTTCCAGACCGCAAAGTCCATCGGGTGGTGTTTTCTCGGATCGATCTCAACGCGCTCCCCGGCCCGCATGTCCTCAAGATCGCGATGCGCGAGCTTGCCGTACTCGGGAAACTTAGCGATCTCGTAGTAGACGTCCCCATCGATGACATATGCAAGCCCCTTTTCGATCAGACCCTCGATAATCTCGATCATTTCCTTAATATGCTCGGTTGCCTTAGGAATAATCGTTGGGCGGACAAGCCTCATATTCGTCGTATCCTCGTCAAACGCTTCCGAGTAACGCTCGGCGACTTCGCTCGGGGCAACCCCTTCTTCATTGGCCTTGTTTATAATCTTATCATCGACGTCGGTAAGGTTACGCACGTACGTAACAGCATAGCCCTTATACTTCAAGTAGCGATAAATGATATCGAAGGACAGGTAGGTGCGACCGTTTCCTATATGAATATAGTTGTACACCGTCGGTCCGCAGACATACATGCCCACTTTACCCGCATAACGGGGGATAAATTCTTCCTTTTCCCTGCTCATCGTGTTGTAGACTTTTAAGGACATTTAAACAACACCACCTCAAATTAGCCAGCCGCTTGGATTGCAGCCTGGATGGCCGCTTCGATGCGGCGTATCGCTTGCTCCTTGTCTAGAATATTCAAGACATAGGGCAGCTCGGGGCCTTTAACGGCACCGGTGAGCCCCACTCGTATCGGCATAAACAGGTCTTTTCCGGTAACGCCGAGCGGCTTGAACTTATCACGCAAGGCATTCACCACCTCGCGGCCGCCGTCAAAATCGAGTTCTCCGTGGCGGCGAAGAAGTTCGAGAAGGGCCGTTAAAACCTCTGGTACATGCGGTTTTCTAAGCCATTCAAGCGCATCGGGCCGTATCTCGTACTCGCCCAAAAATATTGTAGCATATGCAGGAATCTCCGATAGCACGGTCAAGTTTCCGCGTACCGCCTCTACGACTTTAAGAAGATACTCAAACTCGCTTTTCGAAACCCCGCCCTGCGGGATTAAGCCCGCTTCCTTTAAATACGGAATACAGAGGTTGGTGAGGCGCTGCAAATCCGCCGAGCGTATATGCTGCCCGTTGAGCCAGTTGAGCTTGCCGATATCAAAAATCGCCGGGCTTTTAGAGATCCTCTCAATTTTGAACATCTTCGCAAGTTCATCGAGCTCAAACACCTCGCGGGTGTCCTCCGGGGCCCAGCTTAAAAGCGCCAGGTAGTTGTTGATCGACTCAGGCAAATACCCTTTTGCTCGGTAATCGCCAACCGCGGTAGCCCCATGGCGCTTGCTGAGTTTTCCGCCATCGGGGCCCAGAATCATGGCATTATGCGCAAATTTAGGTACCGGATAGCCCAGCGCTTTAATCAGGGGAACGTGCTTGGCGGTGTTCGTGATATGGTCCTCCCCCCGGATCACGTGGGTTATCTTCATCTCGCCATCATCGACCACAACGGCCAGGTGAAACGACGGGGTACCGTCGGAGCGCAGGATAATAAAGTCCCCGATGACGTCGCTGGAGAATTCTATCTCTCCCCGTACTAAGTCGCGGACGATTATTTTCTCGTCCGGCACGCGAAAGCGGATGGCGGGCTTTCTGCCCTGAGCGGCGCACTCGGATTCCTGCTCGGCGGTCAGGTTGCGGCAGGTGCCCTCGTATTTGGGCATTAATCCTGTGGCAAGCCGTGTTTTCCTTCGCTCCTCCAGCTCCTTGGGGGTGCAATAACAACGGTACGCCTGGCCCGAGTGAAGCAACTCGTCAACCTTGTGCTGATAAAGCCCAAGCCTCTCGCTTTGCCGATAAGGGCCGTACGGGCCCCCGTTATCCGGTCCCTCGTCCCAGTTCAACCCCATCCATGCGAGGTCCTCAAGAATCGATTCCTCAAACTCAATTGTCGAGCGACTTCTATCCGTATCTTCAATCCTAACGATAAAAGAGCCCTGTGTTTTTCTGGCATACAGCCAATTCAAAAGCGCCGTGCGCGCGGTACCTATATGAAGGTGCCCGGTCGGACTCGGCGCAAACCTAACCCGTATATCACTCATTTTGTTAGCTATCCCTCACTCCAAAACCTCTTCCACCAGTACAACCGCCTGTGCGGCCACGCCTTCGCCTCGTCCCGTGTAGCCAAGACCTTCGGTTGTGGTGGCTTTTATGCTGATCTGCGACACATCCAGCCCCGTAGCCTCGGCAAGGGCCTCCCGCATCTGCTGCCTATGCAGGGCAAGCTTCGGCATTTCGAGGATGGCGATCGCATCGATATTCGCTAACTTATATCCCCGGTTTTGCAATATGACAACGGCGTCTTTGAGCAGTTTAAGACTGGATACACCCTTGAACTGCAGATCGGTATCAGGAAAGTAATGCCCGAGGTCACCGGCCGCCACCGCGCCCAGTATGGCGTCAATAATCGCATGCGTCAGCACGTCGGCGTCGGAGAACCCCGCCAACCCCATCTCAAATGGGATATCAACCCCGCCAAGGATCAACGGACGCCCCTCAACAAACCTGTGTACATCAAACCCAATCCCAATTCTCATCCGACCCCCACCACTTCAACTTCAACTCCAAAAACCCACACCCTCGACCCACATCCGATTCACCGATTCACCGATTCACCATTAGGCCCGGTTTTTCAAGATTGCTTCAGCCAATACCAGGTCAATCGGGGTGGTGATTTTTATATTCTCCTCTAAGCCCGTAATTACCTTTATTTTGCTTCCATACCGTTCCATTAGCATGGAATCATCGGTCCCATAAAAACCCTCGGCTCTGGCTTTTTCATGGGCACGTAAAAGCGGCTCAAAAAGAAATGCCTGCGGGGTCTGGACCTGCCATGTTTTCGAGCGATCGGGAGTCTCGATTACAAAACCGTCATCCACAAGCTTGATCGTGTCTTTTGCGGGAATGCCGACAACCACGCCATCGCACTCCACCAAGTTCACTATTGCATCGTCAATAAGGCGCGGCGTGACAAGCGGCCTCGCACCGTCGTGAACCACGACAACCTTGGCCTGTTCAAATTCACGTGCGGCTTGAAGGCCATTATAGACCGAGTCCTGCCGCTCTGCGCCGCCTATGACTATCCGATTCGCTCTATTCGCTCCATTCGCTTTTATAATAGAATACGTATCGATAACGGAGAGACACCTATCGAAATTTTCTTCCGCGGTAATAATGATTATCGCGTCGATCGATGAAGCCTGTTGGAAAGCGGCGAGCGTATGGGCAAGCACCGGTTTTCCCGCGAGCGGCAAGAACTGCTTGCCGCCCTCCGCTCCCATACGCGTGCCCTTTCCCGCAGCAACTATCAAGGCCAGATTCATTTCGGTCGTTTCACCGCCTGTATCACCTGCGTCTATCGCCATCTTTCATCCGGCCGAATATCATGCGACCGGCCGGCGTCTGCAAAACGCTGGTCACCATTATTTCAACTTCTTCCCCGACGTGGATTTTCCCACCATCGACGACGACCATGGTGCCGTCATCCAGATATCCCACGCCTTGACCGGCCTCCTTGCCCTCGCGGATAAGACCGACAAACATCTCCTCACCCGGCAGGACAACCGGCTTAAGCGAGTTTGCAAGTTCGTTCAAGTTCAACACTTGCACGCCTTGCAACTCGGCTATTTTGTTAAGATTATAATCGTTGGTCATTATCGGAGACTTCGTCTCACTGCCCAGCCTCACCAATTTGGCATCGACATCTCCCAGGTCCGGATAGTCGCGCTCGAGAATCTCCAGACGCAACCTCGGCTCATTCTGGAGGCTTTTTAAAATATCCAGCCCTCTTCTTCCCCTGTTGCGCTTTAGTGAGTCTTCCGAATCCGCAATCGTCTGCAGCTCCCTGAGAACGAATCTCGGCAACGTAAGCGAGCCCTCAATAAAGCCGGTCTTCGCGACATCCGCTATACGCCCGTCAATAATAACGCTTGTATCAAGCAGTTTTGACGTTCCAAGATCAAGCCGACCTTTTTCGGGATTATGCGCTTTAGGAATAGGTATTGAGCGCAAGAACGATTGTAGGTCATCCTTCCTCTTTAGGGAGATACTGATTCCCAAGTATCCAAGCAGTATAAATGCTAATATCGTGATTGAGAATCGCAATATTGCCAAAGATCCCGGGATGAATCCGAATGGCAGCGAGACTAGTTCGGCTAGGGCCAGCCCGATAAGCAAACCAACAAGTGCAAGAATAAGATCGGCTGTCGGTAGGTTTTGCGCTTTATTTTCTAGCCAGGTTAGCGATTTTAGCAACCGACGGCCAATGATACCACCTAGCACATAACCGATACCGACCCCTAAGATAACAAAAAGGATAAGTGCATATATATATTGATCGGACGGTATCGTTTTGTTTTGCTGGATGGTGCTCGCCAATTCATAAGCTCCGATGGCGCCGGTTACAATGAATACAATGCGTATTAACTGTAACACTACTAACACCCCTATACTTTATTTCGATGTGCGTATTCTACAACGTCACCTCCCTTCCAGCACTATACTACTGCACCGACTAGCATTTTTAGAATAGCATAGAAATAACATCATTAGCTACGAGCAGATACAGAAGATACATAGTACCAGCCCTAATTCAACTTGACAAACGCAAGAATTATTTACTACCATAAATTAAGCCGGAAGCGTCTCGAAGGGGTGAATATGGGAGACAAGAACTGCCAGCAATTTCAAAATTCTGTGTCGGAGTACCTTGTCCGCCATCGCAGCGTTCTGGATGTAATGTCAAAGCTCCAGGAGGCAAGCGCCCACGTAAACCGCGCGATCGTAAAATCGGTTACAACATGCGGCTGTCTTAAGATAGACGCCTCGAAGCAGTCGATCCCCCACAATGCAACGCTTCCTGAGCTGGCCGATTTCATGCAAACCCACCTACAGGGCTCCCTGTGCCCAAACTGCGCCGAAGTCCTCGAAAACGAACTCGGAAATGCATTATTCTACCTGGCAGGCATATGTGCTCTTCTGGGATTGGACATGGATAGGATAATGTGTAAGGAAAATAATCGCCTCGAAATGCTCGGCATGTATAACCTCATGTAGTTTAAGTTTTCTTCTGGATTCTGGCTTCTGGCTTCTGCGCTTTTAGATGTAGCGCTCGAGGATATTGTATTCTTTAAGTCTCTGAAGCCCGTCTTTGATCGCCTTCGCCCTGGCGGTACCGATGTTATCTACCAAATTAAGTTCATCAATGCTGGCGTTCATGATTGCTTGCAGGTTGTGGAACCTACCTACGATTTTATCTATGGCGCTTAAAGGAAGTCTCGGGATTTCGCTTAGCAGGCGGTATCCCCTGGAGTGGACCGGCTGCTCAAACAAGTCAACGACTTCTTCATATCCAAGTATCTGAGCGATCTTACTAAGATCAAGCAGCGCTTCGGGGGTGAGATCGGCGAGCTTGTCTTTAATCTCGTCTACCTTGTCCGGTTCAAGCGCATAGTCCTTTATAATCGTGGTTGACTTTTCTTCGGTGTTTCCGGACAGCTCGTCGAGCTGCATCCGTATCAGACGACCCTCGGTTCCCAGTTCGCTGATATAGCGATCTATCTCACGCGAGACGCGCCCAAACATCTCGGAGCGCTGCAATACGGTTACCACATCAAGAAGCGTCACCAGATCTTCGAACTCAAGCGCGCTTAAGTTCGCCAGAACCTCATCCAGACGGACTTTATATTTCTCGAGCGTTTGCAGGGCCTGGTTGGCTTTTGCAAGCAGAATCCTGATATCCTGCAAGGCGTATTTTATCCCATCGAGGTAGAGCGAAATGATATCTCGCCTCTGCGAGATCGAAATGACAAGGGCTTTTGTCTGCCTGGCCACACGCTCGGCGGTGCGATGACGCATCCCCGTTTCACTGGTTGGAAGGGTTGGGTCGGGGACAAGGTGCACGTTCGCCCGCAGAATACGGCTTAGACCCTGATCCATAATTATCGCGCCGTCCATCTTCGCAAGCTCAAAAAGGCGCTGTGCAGAAAATTCAACCGAGAGTTCAAAGCCGCCGTTGCAGAGCGACTCCACTTCCTCAACGTCGCCGATGATGATAAGGGCACCGAAGCGTGCACTTAAGATGTGCTCCAGGCCTTCCCTAAGTTCGGTACCCGGAGCGACCTTCTCAAGCGCTCTTACCAGCTCTTTCTCTGCTCGACGGTCGAAGTGCATATATACTCCCAAAGTTGATTCCTAATCTATTCTCCGGTCTATTACCATGAACCATGAATTTGGATAAAGATATCCAAATGTAAACTTGCCTACTAGTTACTATTATTGCACTTATGCTTGCACTAGTTGATAATGATAACCAATTTTTAATATTAAATCCATCGGCGGGAAATGCTCGCTTTTTAATGCTAATTCAGCTGTTTAAGCTAACTTTAGCTAACTAAGGTAGTCCAGCGCTTGACCCAGGTTCTTTGCCCTTAATAAATCCAGTTTCAAAGAGCCGGGGTTTTTCAGCTCCTGATCAGGGATAATCGCCCTCCTGAAACCAAGCTTTGCGGCTTCCTTGAGGCGATGCTCAAGCTGGTTTACGAACCGTACCTCGCCGGCCAGACCCACCTCGCCGATCGCTATCACGTCCGGCGACACCACCAGATCTTTGTGCGCCGATGCCACGGCCAGAGCAATCCCTAAGTCCGCGGCCGGCTCGTTCACCTTAACGCCCCCAACCACGTTGACGTAAATATCCTCCTGGCCCAAGCGCACCCCAAACCTGCGGTCAAGCACCGCTACCATGAGGTTGAGCCTGTTGTAATCAAGCCCGGTCGCCATTCGCCGGGGCATAGACAGGTGCGAATCCGTTACCAGGGCCTGCAGCTCGACAAGAAGCGGCCTGGTACCCTCCATCGTAGCGATAACTATCGAGCCGGATGAGTTTTCCGGGCGCTGGCTCAAAAAGAGCGCCGAAGGGTTCGTGACCTCGATCAAGCCCGCATCGGTCATCTCGAAAATCCCGATCTCGTTGGTCGAGCCGTAGCGGTTCTTAACAGCGCGTATAATCCTGAATGACTGGTAGTTGTCCCCCTCAAAGTAGAGGACGCTATCCACCATGTGCTCGAGTACCCTCGGCCCCGCAATCGAGCCCTCCTTGGTCACGTGGCCCACGATAAACGTCGGTAAATGGATACTTTTTGCAATTCGCATAAGGTAATGCGTGCATTCGCGCACCTGACTCACGCTGCCCGGAGCGGACGGAATGTCCGGGTGAAACATGGTTTGTATCGAGTCGATCACCAGCAGCTGCGGCTCAAGCATCCGCACCTGGTGATCGATCATAGTCACGTCGACTTCAGAGAGAAGCAGCAAATCCGGTGAGAGCACTCCGAGACGGTTTGCCCTTAACGATATCTGCCGCACCGATTCCTCACCGGAGACGATAAGCACCCGTCCGATTCTTCCCGCAAGTTGATTTGCCATCTGAAGAAGCAGTGTTGATTTTCCGATGCCCGGCTCTCCACCGATCAACACCAGCGATCCCGGCACAACACCGCCGCCAAGGACTCGGTCGAGTTCCGGCAGACCGGTTGAAATCCTGCTTTCTTTCTCAACAGCAATCTCCGTTATCGGCTGCGCCTGTTCGGATGGGGCCAACCTTCTGGAAGAAAACGAAATGTCAGGCTCAAGAGGTTCCTCGACCATGGTATTCCACTCACCACAATCGGGGCACCGCCCCAACCATTTTGGAGCGGTGCACCCACAAGCCTGACATCTGACTATATATTTGGTTTTACTCATTCACGCCCACCGGCTGCGCCGATCTGCGCCGGCTCCAGTTTGGTAAAGTCGATCTTACCATCTTTCCCGGTAATTATTATCTTTTCACCAGCCTTAAAGAAGCCCGAGAGCAGACCCTCAGAGAGCGGGTCCTCAACAAAGCGCTGTATCGCGCGACGCAGAGGCCGTGCGCCCATCGCCGGCTCATATCCCTCTTTTACCAGGACATCTTTTGCCTCCTCATCGAGTTCAACATCGATGGCCTGTTCTCTAAGCTGGTCGATAACCCTCTTAAACAAGAGATCGACGATCTGCTTGATGTCGTCTCTGCTCAACTCATGGAAGACGATGACATCGTCCACACGGTTTAAGAACTCGGGACGGAACGTCTTCTTGATCTCGCCCATGACTTTATTCTTCATATCATCGTAGGCGATACCCTCCTGGCTCTTGCCGAACCCAAGTGGCGTACTCTTCTGGATGTAGCGGGCGCCAAGGTTCGAGGTCATGATCAGGATGGTATTTTTAAAGTCGACGGTACGGCCCTGCGCATCGGTCAAGCGGCCGTCCTCAAGTATCTGCAGCAGGATGTTAAATACATCCGGATGCGCCTTCTCGATCTCGTCGAGCAATATAACCGAATACGGACGCCTGCGAACCTGCTCGGTAAGCTGGCCGCCCTCGTCGTAGCCCACATATCCCGGGGGTGAGCCCACCATACGTGAAACGGTGTGCTTTTCCATGTACTCCGACATATCGAGCTGGATAAGCGCGCCCTCATCGCCGAAGAGAAACTCGGCAAGTACCTTTGCAAGCTCGGTCTTACCCACGCCAGACGGTCCCAGGAAGATAAACGAGCCCGACGGGCGCTTCGGGTCTTTAAGACCGGCCCTCGTCCGTCTAATCGCCTTAGAGATGGCTTTAATGGCTTCGTCCTGGCTGATAACCCTCTTATGAAGTTCGTCTTCCATACGAAGAAGCTTCGTTGTTTCTTCCTCCGTCAGCCTGAAAACCGGAATTCCCGTCCAGGTTGATACGACATCCGCTATTTGCTCCTCGGTAACCGTTGCTACCGGCATCTGAGCGAGCGCATCCCAGGTCGAATCCTGGCCGCTCAACTCTATTTCAATGCCTCGCTCTTTATCCCGAATCACCGCTGCTTTTTCAAAATCCTGAACCGCGATTGCCGCCTGCTTCTCGCGCCGCAGATTACGCAAATCTTCCTCGATCGTCATCGTTTCCGGCGGGATGACCATTCTTTGCATGCGTACTTTGGAAGCGGCTTCGTCCACAAGATCGATAGCCTTATCCGGAAGGAATCGATCTGCTATATAGCGGTCGGCCAGCTGCGCTGCAGCGATCAATGCATCATCGGTGATGGTTACTTTGTGGTGCTCCTCATAGCGTTCGCGTAAACCCTTCAAGATGTCTACGGTCTCCTGAACCGAAGGCTCACCGACCTTGATCGGTTGGAACCTTCTTTCCAAAGCAGCGTCTTTCTCCACATGCTTGCGATATTCGTCGAGCGTGGTCGCACCTATCGTCTGCAACTCGCCCCTTGCAAGTGCGGGTTTTAGTATACTTGCAGCGTCAATCGCACCCTCGGCGGCACCTGCGCCCACCAGGTTATGCATCTCATCCACGAACAGGATAATATCCCCCCGCTCGCGTATCTCTTTCATAACCTTCTTTAAGCGCTCCTCAAACTCGCCGCGGTACTTCGACCCGGCGACCAGCGCGCCTAAATCAAGGGTGTATATCTCCTTATTCTTAAGGATATCCGGCACTTCGTTGTTGGCTATCCTCTGGGCAAGCCCCTCAACAACTGCGGTTTTGCCGACGCCCGGCTCGCCGATTAGGACAGGGTTGTTCTTCGTCCTACGGCTTAATATCTGCATAACCCGCTCGATCTCTTTCTCGCGCCCGATAACCGGGTCGAGCTGCTTCTCGTGAGCAAGCCGGGTGAGATTGCGACCGAACTCATCAAGCAGAGAACTGCCGCCATATGACCTACCATAGCTACTGGTCTCGCTACCAGACTTACCATAATAACCGCTCAAGAGCTGTATAACCTGGTTTCTCACGCGGTCAAGATCGGCACCCAGGTTGTACAACACCCGCGCAGCCACTCCCTCGCCTTCTCGAATAAGACCTAAAAGGATATGCTCGGTTCCAATGTAGTTGTGCCCGAGTTGAAGAGCTTCCCGGAGAGAAAGTTCAAGCACTTTCTTGGCTCGTGGCGTAAACGGGATATGACCAACCGGAGCGGAGGTGCCCCGGCCGATTATCTCTTCAACCTGCGCACGAACATCATACAAGCTGATGCCCAGACTCTGAAGTGCCCTAGCTGCCACTCCTTCTTCTTCCCTAATCAAGCCCAGGAGAAGGTGCTCTGTTCCTATGTAGTTTTGATTCAGCATGCGCGCTTCTTCTTGTGCGAAGACGACGACTCGGCGCGCTCTCTCGGTGAATCGCTCAAACACGGCTTATTCTCCCTTCTATTATCTCTAGCTTAGCCTCAATGCACCTTCTAAACAATATTTGCGCAGCTATCAACTGTAATATGCCCACATTTATTTTGAGACAAACAGTTGAGTTCATTTTACCATGTATCAACACTCACGGCGAAAGCAACCAAGGTGTCGTAAGTACCTATAGCGGTTTCTATCCACTAGCTCGTTGATTCTAACAAGATAACAAGTTTAAGGATCCCATAAGTATTGGTACTATATATCGGTTATCATACCCTAATTCATTAAAGACTAGATAGCAATTACATGTGAATTTAGATACCGGCTTGTAGAAAGAAAACAGGGGTTTTAACCCTTCTCCGGCCTCATGTGGGGAAAGCTGATAACCTCGCGAATCGAGTAGTTATCAGTAAGAAGCATGACGAGGCGATCGATACCGATGCCGAGCCCGCCCGTTGGGGGCATACCGTATTCGAGGGCGCGCACGTAATCGTAATCAACTGCTTTCGGGGCTTCCTCGTCGCCGTACTCGTGCAGTTTTACCTGCGCCTCAAACCTCGTAAGCTGGTCGACGGGGTCCGTTAACTCTGAAAACGCGGTTCCGACTTCAAGACCGATAATAATCAGCTCGAATCTCTCGGTAACATCGGGGTTGTCGGGTTTTTTCTTGGCAAGCGGGCTGATTTCCGTTGGATAATCGGTGACAAAGGTGGGCTGCCAAAGTTTGCCTTCAACCAGTTTTTCAAAGAACTCGTTTATGATACGTCCCTTGCCGTAGTGCTCTTCCAGCCTGATGCCGTGTTCGGATGCGATTTTTCTTAGCTCATCAAGGCTCTGGTCGAAGGATACTTTCACCCCACCGTATTTTTCAATCGACTCGATCATGGTAAGGCGCTGCCATTCTCCCGACAGATCGATCGGCTGCTCCTGATAGGTAAGCTTTAATGTACCAACGGCTTCTTCGGCGGCATATTTGATTAGCGACTCACAAAGGTTCATCATATCGATATAATCAGCATAAGCCTGATAAACCTCAAGCATGGTAAATTCCGGGTTATGCCTGACCGAGAGTCCCTCGTTGCGGAAGTTGCGGTTGAGTTCGTACACGCGCTCAAGATCGCCGACGATAAGGCGCTTTAAGTACAGCTCCGGTGCGATTCTCATATAAAGATCGATATCAAGCGCCTCGTGGTGTGTGATAAACGGCCGTGCGGTCGCCCCGCCGGGGATCGCCTGCAGCATGGGCGTTTCCACCTCCAGAAAATTGCGGTTGTCGAGCCATTTGCGAATAGCTTTAACCACCTTAACCCTGGTCAGAAGCGTCTGTCGCGCATGTGGGTTGATGATAAGGTCTACGTAACGCTGGCGGTATCTGGTCTCGACATCCTTTAAGCCGTGCCATTTCTCAGGAAGCGGCCGCAACGATTTGGTGAGCAGCGTAAAGTCCTTTACATCGATTGAAAGCTCACCGCGCCTGGTTTTAAATACCGTACCGGTTATGCCAACGATATCACCGATATCATAATCGAGAAACTTCTTATAATTCTCCTCCCCAAGCGTGCCGAGAGAGAGGAACAGCTGAATGCTCGCGGTGCGATCCTTAAGGGCCATGAAGCTTGCCTTGCCATGCCTGCGGATAGCCATAATACGCCCGGCTACCGTAACCTCCTGCCCGGTGTTCTCACCCGGTTCGATCTCAGAGTATGCATGGATGACATCGGCCAGAAGGTGGGTGCGTGCGAATTTAGATTTAAACGCAGTTTCTCCAGAAGCCCTCATCTCTTCCAGCTTCTGGAGTCTTTGTTTCATAAGTTGATTTATGTTCTCTATATTTTCGGATACTTCTACTTCCGAATCCTTCTGCATTATTCTCCGTCGGTCTTTGCTTTGTTATTTTGTCTGATTTTAATAATTTTATATTCCAGGAATCCTTCTGGAACACGTACCCGGACGACATCCCCCGCCTTCTTACCCATTATAGCGCATCCGACCGGAGATTCGTTGGATATTTTGTGATTCGTTGGATCCGCCTCAAACGAGCCGACAATCTGGTACTCCTCCTCATCGCCAAACTCAAGATCGAGCAGCAAGACGAACGAGCCAACCGAGACTTTCCTTGATTTACCGCCGTTGTTGCCATCTTCGATGATCTTTGCCAGTAAGAGCATATCATTGATCTGCATGATCCTGCCCTCGACAAACGCCTGCTCGTTCTTTGCATCATCGTACTCAGAGTTCTCGCTCAAGTCACCGAACTCGATCGACTCCTTGATCCTCGCGGCGACTTCCTTGCGACGAGTCGTCTCTAAATGACGTAGTTCCTCAATTAATTTATTGTGACCGTCTTTTGTGAGTATAATTTCTTTCTCTGACAAAACCTTTCGCTCCTTTACATGTAAGAAGCACTCACCAACAGTGCTGGTTTCATGCGAACTAGCTACGTATTATAGGAAAATGCTCTTAACTTGTCAAAATATTTCGCGCTTTTGCAGGGAGACAAGTCCCTACCTGCATTTTAAACACGGTCGAACGACAGCATTAATGTTAAGATCACTTAGTTATATCAACTATTCATGCGACTATTTGTGCAACGAAAAAAACTTTAAACGGGGATGCGAATTTACTTCTAAAAACTTAAAAGTAATATCGGCAGAAACTCATATTGGATTAGCTTTCGAATTACGAATTCGAATTAAAAACAATTGATTAAATTTCCTCCCTCAAGGGAGGGCTAGGTGGTGAACCCTCATTTTCGACCACATTCGTTCGACATTAGTAATTCGAAGTTCGAAATTATCGTATGGCTGCCATCTTAATGCCCGCATTTTCACGCACTTTGTTAATGTAGGCATCGGAGAGTTTTTTCTCGAAGCTTCTAAGCCCAGCCAGTTTAAACCCATGCTTTTTCGCAAACGCCAGGGTCTCGTTTACTTTATCGAGGCTTATATCTTTGCCGATTGAATAGCTTTCGTATTTTCCCTCTAGGGCAAGCATCATAGTCTCGGCCATACACGCCAACGCCGTTCCCTTTGGCAATCCTGTGAGAGCATGTATATCAACCTGCCCGGGGACTTTTACAATGCCGCCATCGATTACCAACACGTCTTTTCGGCGTTTCACCACGAGTTCTGCGACATCCCTGGGCCGAGCAACATCGCAGATGACCGCACCCGGTTTTACGTCATCCGGATCGATAACGGTATTCGCGGCTCCGGTCACGGTGATGATGATATCTGCGGAGCGGATTGAAGAAACAGATGTGGAAGTTTTAACATGTTTGTTTTTGGCCTTTACCTGCTCGCTCAGATTAGTAAGTTTTTTCTGATCCCGCCCGATCAGTACGACCTCGCCAACCCGATCTGCCAAAACCTGGGTAGCTGCGCTTCCAATCGATCCGGTCGCACCGACCACAGCAAGCGTGGCGGCTGAGATATCTATCTCCATGCGCGACGCCGCCTCTACCGCCCCCTCGATCGCAGTCGCAACGGTGTAAGTATTTCCCGTGGTAATCGGTACCTTAGAAAGGTTATCGACCACTCTGCCGCCATCTCCGGGAATCGCCGTAAAGGCGCCTAAACCAATAATGCCGGCGCCCTCTTTTCTGCCGATCTCACATGCCTTGGCGATTTTTTCAATCACGTAATCCTGATCAAGATCATAAAACTGGTGCGGCAGGAACGGAACAATGATAAACCAGCCCATGGCCTCTTTGCCGGTAATCGATTTTATGCCGGTTATCTCAGAGATTACAAAAGGCCTACGGCGCTTCAGCACGCTGGCGACAACTTTGGGATTAATTTTATTCGCGATTTTATACTTCTTCGTGACATCGTTGATATCCATTGGATGCACTAAAAAGCCAAAAGTCTCCATAGCATCTCCTTAATGAAACAACGCAGGGCTAAGCCCATGCATCGTTAGTTTAACTTCTCAATCCTGGGTATATAATTAAGTTTTTTTAAAATATCTAGATAATCCTGAGGCGTTACCTCTTCCCATTTCTTACCCAAAAGCGATAGCAAGGCTGCCTCGAGCACGTTGGTGCCGAACGAACGCCCCTCAAAGACGGGGGTTGTTGTGATTAGCAGCTCCACACCACGTTCGCGCAAATCGTCAACGTCTTGCTTGGTGGTGGTGTTGGTAAGTATCCACTTGCCACGCATATCTTTCGGCATGTATTTACGAATAAAGAGGTAATCGCCGGCGATGACATCCGACTCCCGATAGTGCTTGGCATAACTCTCGGATGGCTCTTTTTCCTGTTTGCTGCCGGTCGGGTAAAGTATCTTAAATGGCATTTTGGTAACTACCGGTAATATCATCTTGGCAAGCACTTTAAACGAGCCCATCGTGTGTATCGGAATTGGCAGGTTAAGGCCGAAAATAAGGTCGCCGAAGAGGATTTCGCATCCAAGCTCGTGGAGTGCTTCAGCCATGCCAAAGCGGTCGACAGCGCTCACCATCAAGATTTTTTTCTGCGCCAGCGGCAGTTTCGCGTCATTTGCAAGGTAGCGCACCACCTCACGCTCAAGTGTATCCTTGAGGCCGCTTCCATCTACAACCGGTGTCGTTTTGACAACCGACCTGAGCTTTTGCGCATCTCTTATAATATATTTCTTACCATCCGCTACCAGGTAAAGATCGATGCCGCCAAGGCCGATGGCATCAACATTGCCGTCGAGTTGCCGTAGCATTTCCTTGGCCTTATCGAAATCTCCATCGGTCCCGATGCGCTCGATTGTCAAGTCTTCTCCAAGGAGGTTAACCTCGACCTTGTGGTTTCTTTTTGAAGATCCTAAACTTGCGCTTACTATACGCTTCATCGCCCGGTTCCTTCCCTTCTGTCACATTCGTCAGAACATCGTAGAGCATCTTCGGGTCGACCTTCCGGTCGCGCCGTATCGGCGAGTTTCCGATCGGTACACCGATAATCTCCCTGTCCAGTATCTTTTCCATGGTCGCGATGCGTTTGTCCGAGGCCAGGAATATAACGACGTCGTAGTCCTTCAGGCTGGCAAGAATGTCGAGCAGCTCGTTAAATATCTCGGCGCTGCTTTTTCTGCCTACATATTCCTTGCGCTCGGCCTCGCTTAAGATATAAACGAAATCAACCGCAAAGTCCTGCGCCACGTTCTCGATGTCGTCCTTGTTTGCTATGGGAAACCCTATAACCGCTATACGATTACCGCGTCTGACTTCGGCGAGGCCTTCCAAATGCGACACAAATGACCTCTCAACACCCATCGAGAGGGCCACTTCCTGCTGCGTTGCGCCGACGGCACGACGATGCAATATCTCGGTAATAATATTTGAGAGCCGGTCGCGGTCGACTAATTTGTCGCCGATCCTTACTAGTCTCATATCTTCCTTTGTGCACAAAATTGTGTACATTCAAACCACATTTTAAACCAAGCACAATAATAGTTCAACAAGAAAAGCCTCTTGGTTTAACCGGCTCCCGTGCCGTGTTACCAAGAGGCCTCTGGTTACAATATGTAGGGTGGGCTCTATACCTAGTTTTGCGGGCTCTGCACTAAATTCTGCGGGCGCTCACCCAGTGCAAATGTGACTTGCTTCTTTTCTTTACCGCGATATACCTCGAGGGTAACCCTATCGCCAACTTTGTGTTTTTCAACAAAATTCAAGATGTCATCCATCGTAAGGACGCTGATGGTATCAATTTTGCCGATGATATCGCCGCCGACCGGAATTCGCTGGCCCGTTTGGCTATTAACAAGGCTTTGGCTGCTGGCTTTAAGTCCTGCTTTTTCAGCCGGGCTTCCCGGTACTACCTGGGCTATCATAACACCGTGGTCGACCGGAAGCTTGAGAAGCTTTGCCATATCTTTGCCGACCTCTATGCCGCCGATGCCGAGCCACGGGTGGCTGGCCTTTCCGCTTTTCTCAATTTGCCCGACGATCTCTTTTACCGTGTTGCTTGGGATGGCGAATGCGATACCCGCAAAGCTACCCGAGTTCGAGGCGATCTGCGAGTTTATCCCGACAACTTCGCCAAATGCGTTTAAAAGCGGTCCGCCGCTGTTACCAGGATTTACCGCTGCATCGGTCTGGATAGCACCCCTGATTTTAAACTGTTGATTTGGTGAGTCGATGGTCCTATTTATGGCGCTTACGATACCCTGCGTTAGCGTACCGTCAAGTTCGAACGGCGAGCCGATTGCGTACACGTCGTCGCCTACTTGAAGTTTCGAGCTATCGCCGAGATCGAGCACCCTCAGCGTCTTTCCTTGCGGATCGATCTTTAGCACGGCGATATCCGTGCTGGGGTCGGTACCGAGAAGCTTTGCACTCACCTCTTGCTGATCACCCATAAGCACCGTGATTTTGTTCGCCGTGGAGTTCGAATCCTGGACCACGTGGGCATTGGTTACAATAAGGCCCGATTTGTCGACGATAAAACCTGAGCCATCGGCTTCCTGTTGCAAGGGAACGCTAAACCCGAAAAAGTCGCTCCTCACACCGGTAAACACCGACTTTATATGAACAACACCCGGGGCAAAACGCTTGTATATGTCGCCTCCGGTTAACCCTCCGGTTGTTTTTTGCCCGCCCGATTCCCGGACGACCTGATTGATGACTTTCCCCTTGGTAACGGGCACTGTCGCTTGCAGAGCAAAAAACACCAACAACCCGCCTATTACCGCCGACACTAAACTAGTTAAAGCCGTCTTCCACACAAACATCCTTCCTTTCTGGAAAATATTCAATATGATGTCTATTACATATGCACTATATGATTTATTGCATAGTTTGCTGAGTAATTACTGAGTAATTTATTACATAAATTCTTATATAAGGCCGCTATCGTGAGAAAGTGGATGGATTCGGTTGGACTGATTTCTTTCAAAAATTCTTTGCAGGCCGGTAAGTGTAAGTGTAGGATCGACCGCCGTAAGACGCTTGCACTCCGGGGCTATGAGCCCGGCGAGACCTCCCGTGGCAACGACATGCTTTAGGTGGCCCATTTCAGTTTCAAAACGCTCGACAATCCGATCGACCATACCGCCGGTACCGATAATAAGGCCTGATTGAACGCTACTGCGCGTATCCCTTCCGATGGCGCGCGACGGGGTAACGAGGTCGATTCGCGAGAGCCGTGCAGCGCGCTTAAACAGGGCTTCGGATGATACTTCGATACCCGGAGCAATCGAGCCGCCAAGATACTCCCCGCGCTCGGTAATCGCGTCAAAGGTCGTCGCGGTACCAAAATCGACCACGATAAGCGGGCCGCCGTATAACTCAAAGCCGGCAACGGCGTTGGCGATCCTGTCTGCCCCGACTTCTTGCGGGTTGTCGTAGAGAATCGGTACCCCCGTATCCGTGTCCGGTCCCACAACCAGGGCATCGGTTTTAAATATTTCGGTGAACATCTCTAAAAATGATGCGGTGAGCGACGGCACGACCGAAGCAATCGCAACGGCCTCGACATCCGCCAGGGTAAACCCGTTTAAATGAAAGAGGTTGGAGATTGCAACGGCCACCTCATCAGCCGTTGCATCACGGCGTGTTGCAATGCGCCAGCTGGCTTTTAGCCGCCGCTGTTCAAAACAGCCCAACACGGTATGCGTATTTCCGATATCTATAACCAGCAACATGCGCGGTTGCAATCAGATTACCTCGTTGAAAAAATCCGGATAAAAAAATAATACGTCCAACCCTTTGCTTTAGCAAGTGTAATAAATATTGTTGTAATAAATGTTGTTAATAAACGTGGAATGGGTTCTTTTTAAAATCCCAGCCAGGTGGTAGTAAAGTGATCCCGGGGCTGTGGGTCCGGATCGAAGAGTCGATATCCTATCGGCATCACCGTGACAAGCTCCCGGCCTTTTAAACCAAGGTAGTTCATAATCTCCGATTCCACCCATAGGGCCGAGGTCAAGCATACCGCCCCAAGTCCCAGCGACCAGGCCATAAGCTGCATGTTCTGTATGGCACCGGCGCAGGCAATGAGATCGACCTTATGTGCGTGTGCGTATTTGTTGGTTTTCTTAGATACGGTGACGAAGATTATGGCGGGCGCTCCTCCAAGGTCTTTTGCAAAGTCTTCTATCTGCTCCTCGCTCATGAACTGGGACAGCTCTTTGGGGTAGAGCGCCAATATGTCCGCCAGGTATGCCGGGAATTTACGGATAATTTTAACAAGCTCATCTCTTACCTTGCCTGTTGCCACAATAAAACTCCAGGGTTGGCTGTTAAGCGGTGACGGTGCGGCAATTCCGGCCTCAACCACCTTTCCCAGGAGTTCTTTGGGCACCGGATCGGATTTGAAGTTGCGCACTGTTCGTCTTGAAAATATAGCATCTTCAAGCGTCATGGAGGTCACTTCCATAGGTTTATCTTTAAGAGCCATATCGATCACTTCCATAGGTTTTTATAGGCGAAACTCCATTTAATTATATCATATCTTGCTAAGAAAATAGCATGCAAACTTTTGCAAGGTTCGCTTCGCATCTGGATATCTGCAAGCCTAAGTATCAGTATCATCCCCACTTGTCGCAAAGCCTATCCTCCTTGCGATAGTAGCCGCAATAACGGCCTTTATAAAGTCGGGAATGATAAACGGCACAGCGCCCGCCAGGATGGCTTGGACCGGCGTTAATCTGGATATCAGGGCGAGTTGAACAACGCCCAGCGTATAGATAATCAGCACACCGGCGCTCATCGCTATAATGAGCTTGCCGGTAGTATTGCCGATTTTTGTAACGATAATCCCGACAATAAAAGCCGCCGCTATAAATCCAAGAAGATAGCCTCCCATCGGGCCGATGACAACGCCAAGCCCCGCCGCGCCCTTGGCAAACACCGGAAGCCCTATAGCCCCCATTAACACATAGATAATCATACTGAGGGTCCCGTAAAAGGGCCCCAAGACCGCCCCGGCGAGCAGTGGAACGAAAACTTGTAGCGTTATCGGTACGGGACTAAAGGGGAGCGGTATGGCTATTTGAGCGGCAACAGCGGCAAGTGCGGCTAGAAGTGCGGCTTTTACCATCGCGGATATATTCATGAGAGCGCCTTCTCCTTCTAATTGTAAACCATATTATTATTTATGGTTTACAATTATAGGCGAGCGTTATCTTAAGTCAAGCGTTGTTTCTTGACGCTCACATCCCCGGCGGCAAACGACTTGATCTCCCCACCGGGCAGTTGTATCCGTATCGCGCCGGATTGATCGACTCCAACAAACTCGCCCTCGACCTCACCATGCAGCATACGTAAGATAATATGCCGGCCAAACATCCGACAACGCTTCATCCATTCGTCCAGAATTTCCTGCCAGCCCCCCGCGAGCAAGGTTTTGCTCCTATTCTCTAGCTCGAGGAGCAGTGTCGCGACAAGAGAGCGCCTGTCTATCTTTTTGCCCAGGGCGGCAGCGAGAGTCGTCGCGTGTTCTCGGCTGTCGATGGGGATAGTATCAAGATCGTTGTTGGCGTTAATCCCGAGGCCTATAACCAGGTAGTCGATGCGATCGGATTGAGCGCTAATCTCGAGCAGAATCCCGCAAACTTTCTTCCCGCCGATAAGGATATCGTTGGGCCATTTTATTTCAGGATTTAGACCGGCTGTCTCAATCGCTCGGGCTGCCGCGACAGCGGCCAGAAGGGTGAACTTTGAGGCCTCTTGCAGAGGGATGGCGGGCCGCAGAATTATTGAGAGCCAGATACCGCCCGGTGGGGATACCCATCTGCGGTCAAGGCGCCCTTTGCCCCGACGTTGCTCGTTGGCTATAACCACGGTTCCCTCCTCCGCGCCTTTCTCGGCAAGTTCTTTCGCATAACGGTTTGTCGAGTCGATCGTGTCCTTGTATACGATAGTTCTGCCAAACGTTGTGGTCGCCAGCAGAGGAAATAGCTCTTCGGCAAGAAGCGCATCGGGAGACGACAGCAAACGGTATCCACGGCGTGGCGTGGCTTCAATCTCATAGCCCTTCTGTCTCAGGCTCTTGACATGCTTCCAGATGGCGGCACGCGAGATGGATGATTGACCGGCCAAATCCTCGCCCGAGATATAGTCGCAGTCGCCGTGTTTTTCTTTAAGCGCTTTTATTACCGCCGCCTCCGTCGAGTGCCCCTTCACGTCGCCTCCTGACTAACTTGACTCTCATTCATCGGCTTTCGACCCGTCCGTGACGTCCAGCGAGATATCGAGGGGCTTTGCCGCCTGGGTGATAGCGCCGACCGAGATGCGATCTACTCCGGTCGCGGCTACCGCGGCTATTGTGGCAAGCGTGACACCGCCGGAGGCCTCCGTGAGGGCTTTGTCACCTATCAATGCAACCGATTCCTTGAGCAGAATGATATCCATGTTGTCGAGCAGGATAATATCGGCGCCCGCTTCCAGAGCCTCTTTGACCTCATCCAGGGTCTCGGCCTCTACTTCGACTTTGAGGTCTTGGTTGTAGCCACGCGCCCTGCGCACGGCCTCCCCAATACCGCCCGCCGCCTTGATATGGTTGTCTTTAATAAGAAATTGGTCAAAAAGACCGTAGCGGTGGTTAACGGCACCCCCGACGCGGGCCGCATATTTTTCGAGGTAGCGAAGCCCCGGTGTGGTTTTTCTCGTATCTAGAAGCTGTGCTTTATAGCCTTCGATTTCTTTTTTATAGGTACGGGTCTCAGTCGCAATCCCTGATAGGTGCTGAACGAAATTAAGTGCGGTTCTCTCGGCCCCAAGGACGGCCCGCGCATCACCGGAAACCTCGGCAATTCTAGCGCCGGCTTCGACAAAATCGCCTTCGGAAACGAGGGGTGTAAAAATGATATTCTGGTCGAGATGTTTAAACGTCTGCTCGGCGACGGTAAGGCCCGCGATTACCCCGGGGCTTTTTGCAAGCATCTGCGCGTGCATCGTGATTCCGCTGCCGATGACTGCTTTTGAGGTGACATCGCCCGACGTGCCAAAGTCCTCTTCTATTGCTATGCGTATCGCCTGCTCGATCTCTTTATCCGGCAAGGTGTTATAGCGCAACGGCATCCTCCGTTAAACGGTACTCGATATGACGCAGCCATTCATCGCTTGGCTCGGGATAATCCTCCCGGTAATGAACACCGCGAGATTCTTTGCGCTCCAGCGCGGATCTTGCAACGAGCCCGGCAAGCGTGAGCATATTCTGCAGTTCAAATCCTTCGGGATTGACAAACCCGGCCTTAAGAAGCCCGCTTTTGGAATCAAGTTGAGAAATTGCGTATTCAAGGCCTTTCTCTGAGCGGACGACCCCGACATAATCCGTCATAAGTTTCTGAAGCCACCGGCGCTCCTTCTTAAAATCGATCTCAGTCTGCACCCTATCCATATCACACGCGATGCGAAGGTTGGGGTTTGTCTCCTGCCCCTCTTCCGAGAGTTTCGCGATAACGGTATCGGTAATCCGTTTGCTAAACACAAGGCCCTCAAGAAGCGAGTTGCTTGCAAGACGGTTCGCGCCGTGCACGCCGGTGCATGCGGTCTCCCCCGTTGCGTAAAGACCCGGGATATTGGTACGACCGTCCAGGTCCGTTTTAACGCCGGCCATTGTGTAATGCGCCGCCGGCCTGACCGGGATAAAGTCCTTTGAGATAGTAATCCCGTTCTCGCGACAGTGTGCCCATATATTTGGAAAGCGCTTTTTTAGTTTCTCCTTAGGCAAGTGGGTCGCGTCGAGATAGATCGGGCTATCGTTACAACGGTGCATCACGCGAACCATCTCTCTGGTCACCACATCCCTTGGCGCAAGCTCTGCCAGGGGGTGCCTGCCGACCATAAAGCGCTCACCGTTACAATCCCTCAAGTACGCCCCCGCGCCACGCAGAGCTTCAGTGATGAGAAACCTCGGCATGGAGTCGCTGTCAAGCGCTGTCGGATGAAACTGTATGAACTCCATATCGGTGACTACCGCACCTGCGCGATACGCCATTGCAATGCCGTCACCGGTTGAAATCACGGGATTGGTAGTAACAGAAAACAGTTGTCCGGCCCCGCCCGTAGCCAGGATAACCGCCTTTGCAAAGTGAACGACAAGCCGCCCCGTAGGCTCATCCAGACAGACGACCCCGGCACAGCGTCCATTCTCTACCAGCACATCCAGGCTGAACCTGTGCTCAAACACCTGGACGCTTTTCCACGCCTCGGCCGTTCGGATCAGGGTGGCCTCGATTTCGCTACCGGTGGTGTCCCCTGAGTACAAAATCCTGGCCAGATGGTGCCCGCCCTCCCGTGAGAGCCCGATGTGATCGCCCTGCCAATCGAATTTTGCTCCAAGCCGGATAAGCTCACCGATGCGATCGGAAGCCTCGTTTACGAGGACATCGACGGCTTCCCGATCGCACAAGCCGGCGCCCGCTTCAAGGGTGTCTTTTAGATGCAGCTTCGGAGAATCCTCCGGGCTGACGGCGGTCGCAACCCCACCCTGGGCGTACCAGGTGGCGGTCTCTTTTAGCTCGCTTTTTGTAACGAGGGCCACGTCGAATTGTTTGGATATCTCAAGCGCCGCAGAAAGACCGGCCACACCGCTTCCTACGACTACGACGTCGGTTACTACTTTATCAATGTTGTCCGTATTAAAGTTAACCAAATACCTGGGAATCATTTTTTAGCTTTCAGCTCTTTAAATAAACTTAAACATATCATTGTTTATTAAACAATCTGCAGCATCCTATCAATTGCGCGTTTCGCGAGTGCTGCTATATCTTCGGGTACCGTAATCACGTGTTCCATGTCCTGCAGCGAGAAGAGGACTTTCTCAAGCGTTGTTCTCTTCATGTTCGGACAGATTGCCCGTTCAAACGCGGGATAAAACACCTTATCCGGGTTTTCCTTACGCAGGCGGTGAAGTATCCCGACCTCGGTTCCGATGATGAACTCCTTGGCATCTGTTTCTCTGGCGTAGCGAAGAATGCCCTCTGTGCTTGCCACGGCATCCGCCAGCGCGATTACCTCCGCCAAAGACTCGGGGTGAACGACCGCTTTTGCGTTAGGGTGGGCTTCTTTTTGTTTTGTAAGCTCCTCCGGGGTAATCCTGCGGTGTGTCGGGCAATAGCCCTTCCAAAGGATAATATTTTTTGATGTCTTAGTTGCCGCATAGTGGCCGAGATGCTGGTCGGGAACAAAAATGATCTCATCAGCATCAATCGCCTCGATTATTTTTACAGCGTTGGCCGAGGTACAACAATAATCACTCTCGGCCTTCACCTCCGCGCTTGAATTTATATACGTCACAACCGGCGTTCCCGGGTGTTGAGCCTTAAATTCCCTCAGTTCATCCGCCGTCACCATATCCGCCATGGGGCAGCCGGCGTTGATATCGGGAAGCAGAACGGTTTTAGTCGGCGACAGGATTGCCGCAGTCTCCGCCATAAAATGCACACCGCAGAAAACTATCACATCGGCACTGGTGGCGGCCGCTTGCTGGCTTAAACGAAGCGAGTCGCCGACAAAATCGGCTATATCCTGCACCTCGGCCACCTGGTAGTTGTGGGCGAGAATTATCGCGTTCCGCTCCTTCTTTAACCTCTGTATCTCGTTAACCATATTCGTATCGCAGCTCAAATCACTTACACCTCTTACATATTTTACGGCTTTATCGCCGCTTGCGTCTGTTGGTACCCCGTGCTCATTATAACGCCATCACACTAAACTGCCAATTTTTTCGGCCTTCTGTCCTGCTACTTCGTGAAGATAATCTAATGCTACTTCACCACGGGGAAGTACGATATCCGGCTCGATTTCGAGAAGCGGGACGAGGACAAAAGCGCGTTTTAACATTTCTGGGTGAGGTATGACAAGGTCTTCTTCATTAATTAGTGAGTTGTTGTAGAGAAGAATATCAACGTCTATGGTTCTGGGTCCCCAATGTAGCTTTCTTTTCCTATTAAGGCTCCTTTCAACCGTGTGAGCCAACTCGAGTAGCTCATGGGGCGAAAGATCGGTTGTAACCTCAATAACGATATTGTAAAAATTCTGCTGCGGCACATCCCCGACCGGTTCGGTCTCGTATACCGAGGAGCTTTTCACCAGTTCGACGGCCTCGTGATCAGCGATGGCGCGAACGGCTTGTCTCAGCTGCATAACGCGATCGCCAAGATTCGAACCAAGGCTTAGAAACACCTTTGCCATTTCAACCACTATTTGCTACCACCACTTGCAACCACTACTTATTCCGCTCCCATAATAATCGCGTCGGCAAGCTTGCATGCTCTCGCGACTTCTTTCACGTCATGGACTCGCACGATATTAGCACCCCGGGTAACCCCATAGACAACGCTTGCTATTGTGCCTTCTACACGCTCATCCGCCGGCAGATCAAGAACGGCCCCAATAAACGCTTTTCGAGAGGCACCAAGCACAATCGGATACCCGAGGCTCTTAAACTCAGAGAACCGCCTCATAATCTCAAGGTTATGATCGCGGGTTTTGCCAAAACCGATTCCCGGATCGATAAGGATTTTTTCGCTGGGAAGCCCCGCTGCAATCGCATTTTCGGCTTGCCGGTCGAGCCAATCGGCAACCTCGGCAACAACGTCTTCGTAGACCGGGTTCTGCTGCATATCTCGCGGAGTACCCTTCATATGCATGACGATTACCGGCACATTCCGCTCGATGGCAAGCTCCGGCATCTTTTCATCGCGCAATCCGCTGATATCGTTGATAATGGTAGCTCCGGCGTCAAGCGCGCGCTTGGCAACCTCGGGCTTGTAAGTATCGATCGAGATAGGAACATCAAGCTCACCCGCAAGCGTCTCGATAACCGGGATAGTTCGCCTGAGTTCCTCGTCAAGGCCGACCGGATCGGCTCCCGGGCGCGTCGACTCCCCGCCGATATCAATGATACCGGCTCCATCATCAACCATGCGCTTTGCCAGCTCGACGGCTACCGCGAAATCGAAATTACGGCCGCCATCGGAAAACGAATCCGGCGTTACATTGAGAATGCCCATAATGGTGGTCTTTGCCGCAAGGTCAAGCCTAAAACGGCCGGCCTCTATCACGGGCGGTTGTTTGTCATAGTTGCTAAGCGCGTCCTTAATTTGTCGGACAAGCGCTTTTAGGCCAAATGGCTGCATAACGAGCTTTTCGCACAGCTCATCATACTGGCGCAGCGTGCCCATGAGAATCATATCCACTTTTCGCAGGTCCATCTTATAGAGAACCCAGGGGGCGGCGGCCTCGCCACCGCGCGAGAGCATTTCCTGCTTGATGATATTTGCCGCACGCGAATCGATATCCGAGATAGTTATTATACGATGGATGGCTTTAGACGCCATGATATCGATGCCCTGGGCAGAAACATCCAGCCCTGCAAGCATCGTTCTGGCATCCTCAGGGTTATCTATGCATAAAACTCGTGACCTCACTACCATATCTCCCTTTTATATGTCCCCTTTTACTCACCTTTGATGAGTGACAGTGCCTCGGCACGCGCGGCTCCACGGCTTCTGAAAATACCCCTGACCGCCGAGGTAACCGTAGTAGAGCCGGGCTTTTTTACGCCTCGCATCGTCATACAAAGATGCTCGGCCTCAACGACCACCATAACGCCTCTAGGCTTTAACGCCTCCACCATCGAATCTGCGATTTGTGTAGTCAGTCTCTCTTGAACCTGCAGCCGTTTCGTAAAGACATCCACCACCCGAGCGAGTTTACTAATGCCGGTCACCCTTCCATCCTCGCCCGGGATATAGGCGACGTGAGCTTTTCCGATAAACGGCATGAGGTGGTGCTCGCAGACCGAATAGATCGGTATATCTTTTACCATGATCATCTCATCATGGTTCTCGCCAAACGTTACACCCAGTAGTTTGATCGCATCCTGGTTCATGCCGCTTAGGATTTCCTCGTACATCGAGGCAACGCGCCGCGGCGTATCCCACAGGCCTTCGCGATTAAGATCCTCACCGACTCCCTCGAGTATCAGGCGAACCCCTTGTTCAATCTTCTCCCTGTCCAAACAAGAAACCCCCTTTCAGGCCTAAAAATCGTGCACTCTAAGCTCTTTCAGCAAGTAATTTGCAGATCAACTAGAATATTATGTCATAATTCACGCAAATTGCGAATATGTGAAATACAAAAGGCCACGTAAACGTGGCCTTTTGTATTTCGAATCATATAAGCTTGAACATATAGTTCTTGCGGCCTTAACCTTCGACCGGCCTTAATTTGCCGGGCATATCGAGTACATCCTTACCCTTTGCCGCCGGTTTCTGCTCCTTAACGGGCCCGGTCGTTTCACCGCTAGCTACTTCTTTTGGGAGAAGTTCTTTTCCTTCAAGAATCAACTGCAACTCGCCCTTTTCCAGCGTCTCTCTATCGATAAGACCTTGCGAAATATGATCGAGAATTAATTTCTTCTCGGTTAATATTTGTTTGGCCCTCTTGAACGCCTCATCGACCATACGCCTGATCTCTTTATCGATCTCATAGGCGATCTCCTGGCTGTAATCCGGGTGTGAAGCAAAGTCGCGCCCCAGGAACACCTGGTCCTGCTTCTGGCCGAGGGTGAGCGGCCCGAGCTTCTCGCTCATACCGTACTCGCACACCATCTGACGGGCAACTTTTGTCGCTTTATCCAGATCGTCATGCGCACCCGTCGTAACTTCGCCGAAGACCATCTCTTCCGCAACCCGACCGCCAAGGAAGACGGCGAGATTGTCGGTAAGTTCCGATTTCGATACCAGGAACTTATCCTCGGTCGGGAGCGTCAGGGTGTACCCAAGCGCCCTCCCGCGCGGGATAATCGATATCTTATGAACCGGGTCGGCATGCTCAAGCGTATGTGCGACCAACGCGTGCCCGGCCTCATGATAGGCGATTATCTTCTTCTCTTTCTCGCTTATCAGGCGGGTCTTTCTTTCAGGACCCGCGATAACTCTATCGATGGATTCCTCAAGTTCCAACATGTCGATCTCTTTTTTACCGTGACGCGCCGCCAAGAGCGCCGCCTCGTTCACCAGGTTGGCAAGATCCGCGCCGGTAAATCCCGGAGTCCTGCGGGCGAGAACATCGATATCGATATCCTTTGCAAGCGGCTTACCCTTTGTATGAACTTTAAGAATCCCCAGCCTTCCATTAAGATCCGGCCTGTCGACGACGATCTGGCGATCGAACCTGCCCGGGCGCAGTAGCGCCGGGTCAAGGATATCCGGCCTGTTGGTCGCCGCGATAAGGATAACGTTATCCTTAATGTCAAAGCCATCCATCTCAACCAGTAATTGGTTAAGTGTCTGCTCGCGCTCGTCGTGGCCTCCGCCGAGACCGGCACCCCTGTGCCTACCGACAGCATCGATCTCATCCATAAAGATGATACACGGGGAATTTGCTTTAGCCTGCTCAAACAGGTCACGCACCCTCGATGCGCCGACACCGACGAACATCTCGACAAAGTCAGAGCCGCTTATCGAGAAGAACGGTACTCCGGCCTCGCCTGCAACGGCGCGCGCCAAAAGCGTCTTGCCGGACCCCGGAGGGCCGTAAAGCAGAACACCTTTTGGGATCTTCGCGCCAAGTGCCTGAAATTTGGATGGGTTGGCCAGGAACTCCTGTATCTCGTGCAATTCCTCAACCGCCTCATCGACACCCGCAACGTCTTTAAACGTGACCCGCGGAGAGTCTTTGGTGAGGCGCTTTGCACGGCTTTTTCCAAACGACATCACCTTGTTGCCGCCACCCTGCATTTGCTGGAGCATAAACATCCATATCCCAAGGATGAGAACGAACGGCAAGAAATTCAACGCTATCGATAACCAAACCGTCTCTTTTTGTGGGTCGACGGTTATCTGCACGTTATGTTTTTGCATCTGTGTGACCAGTGTCTGATCCTGTGAAGGATAGTAGAGCGTAAATTGCCCGCCCTTATTATAACTGGCCTTGTACTGCCCATCGAGCCTGTGGTCCTTATCAAAAATCACAACTTTGGCCACGTGCTCCTGGTTAACCTGCTTGACGAAATCAGTATATTGCAGCTGATCCGGTTTCGCTGTGGGCTTGAGAGCCGTCGTTGCCAGCAAAACAATCACTAAGAGTATTAAAAACCAGAAGCCGGCGCTTCTAAAAAGCCTTTTCAAACAAGCTTCTCCTCATTTGTTTCATAACTGAAATGCTACCACAATTAATGACTCTGAACAATTTATACATATTCTCTATTTTAACCTTTATAGTATCGCGTCATCCTCATACACAGAACGCTTCAAGGTTCCTATAAAAGGAAGATTTCTATACATCTGCGCATAGTCGAGGCCATATCCGACCACAAACGTGTTCGGCACGGTAAATCCCGAGTACTTCAGCCGTATCGGTACCCTTTGCTTGCCTTCTTTGACGATAAATGAACATATCTCAAGGCTTGCCGGTCGTCTCGAACTCAGGTTTTTAATCAGATAATTCAGTGTAAGGCCGGTATCAAGAATATCTTCTACTATCAGCACATGTTTATCGGCTATATCATCGTCGAGGTCTTTTAGTATCCTAACTACTCCCGAAGTCGTCGAGGCCGACCCGTAGCTTGATATGGCAATAAAGTCGGTTTCGACTGAGATACCCATCTCCCTTATGAGGTCGGCAAGAAACACAAACGCACCCCTTAAGATACCGACAAGCATAAGATCTTTGCCCCTATAATCCTCGCTTATTTGCCGACCGAGTTCCCGTACCCTCAGCTTGATCTGCTCTTCTGATACTATTACATCTTCAATATCATCAGATAAAACCCGATCGGTTACGTTTGCCTCCATCATTCCTCCAATCGCATGAATCGTTACTACTCTATATCACCAATTACCTCCGAAAAAAACCAAAGGTTTTGTTTTGACCAAAGTAATGTCGATTACCGCCGTTGCGGTTTTAGACGCAACACCAATACCCGCTTTGTCTGAGCCGTAACTCGAAAACGCTCATCGATTCGAAATCCAACCACCCAGACAATATGGTCGTTTGCTGTAACTATTGGCACCTTGTCTCGTTGTCTTCTCGGAACTTTCTCATCAACGAAGAAATCCTGCAATTTCTTCTCTCCCATCATACCAAACGGCACAAAAAAGTCTCCCGGTTTTCGGGTGCGAATTTCAAGCTCTTCAGGGAGCTTATCGGCATCCAGATGAGCTACATCCCCATCACCCTCGAATACTATATCGCCGGCATTATGATACTGCGTTTCTATCTCTATCCCCAGGGGCTCAACCGGCGTAATCCCCGGTACTATTAGCCTCACCGGTTTCAATGGAGGACCTTCAAACAGCTGTTTTCTTGCAAAAACCAAGTGCTCATATTCAGTAAATACGATAACACCCCCAGGCAGCTCGAGTTCAAAGCGCACAGGAACATTTTGTAACGCATCCAATATGGCCTCTACATGCTTGAACTCGATGCCACGTAGATCGGCTTTTGCCCACTTGATACATTTACGGATAAGACGTCGCTTAAGAGAGACCGGCTGTGCCTCAACCGCCTGTATCTGAATCCTAACAATCCCATCGCCAACCTCAGCCAGAAGGTCAAATACCCCATCGGTCAGCTCGCTTAAGTGGGATTGGTCCTCCCTGACTATCTCAATCGTCTTAAGGATTGACCCTTTAAACTGCGGGTTATAGCTTGCTAAAAGGGGTACGAGGTCAGAGCGCACTCTGTTTCGCAGAATCGATAGGTCCTCGTTGGAGGCATCGACTCGATAAGCAAGCTCATTGTCCCGGATATAGCCCAGAATATCCTCCTTGCTCACGTCGATAAACGGTCGTATATAGATGCCTCTTACCGGCTGCATCGCTGCCAGCCCTTCCAGGCCGGCCCCCCGTATCAAGCGCATCAGAAACGTTTCAACCTGATCATCCGCGTGATGAGCCAGGGCGATACGGTCAATCTTAAGCTCAACCGCAAGCCGATCCATGAGCCTATACCTGGCCTCACGAGCGGCTTCTTCCAATGACAATCTCTCCCGCTCCATCAGCGCCGGTACGTCGTAGCTTTCAAGCATCGCCGGTATATCGAGTCGGGCGGCAAGTGCGGCTACAAATTCGGCATCCTTATCAGCTTCTGCACCACGTATTTCGTGATTGAGATGAAAGATGCGAAGCCGAAGGTTATAGAGCGGCTCGATGTGTTTTAAGAAATAAAGCAACGCAACCGAATCCGGACCACCGGAGACCGCCACAAGCACGCTATCACCCATGTCGAGCATATGGTACTTTTTAATTGTGGTTAGAACACGGTCGAAAAACCAGGCACCGATCAATTGCATCACCTAGACATAATAAAAAATGACCCTTTACGGGCCTTAGCTCAATCCTCAATCTTCATCTCAAGTATAGTCTCATTAACCTTATTTGCCAAGTTTTCTACTGCTGCGGACCTCGATCGACCCCATCGCATAGCAACGCCCGCGCTTAACTATGCCACGACAATTCCAAAAAAGTAGCCTGGCGATCACCAGGCTACGCTTAACACTATATCAGAGCCACATGCTGTTTACGGCTCAATTCTTTTTTCGAACGTCTGGCCATCAGCCAGCACTTTTAGGATAACCCCGCCCTTGATCGGATTCCTATCGGTATCAAAGGTATAAGTTCCGGCAGCACCCTTAAAATTCTTAATCGAGGTCAAAGCAGCCCTTATTTTTTCAGGATCCGCCGAGTCCGCCTTCTTCATCGCTTCAGCAACAAGCATAACCGCATCGTAACTCAACGCCGCTGAAGGACCGGGCTTGATCCCATAATCTCCATCATAGCTATCCACAAATTTTTGCGTTTGCGGGTTTGGGTCTTCCGGCGAGAAATGATCGGTGAGGTAACTGCCGACAGCCGCTTTCCCGGCAATCTTAACCAGCCGCTCCACGTTCCAGAAATCGGTGCCAAGATACGTAGTTTTAAATCCCATCTCCGCCGCTTTTTTCATAATCTGACCGGCTTTGTCTTCAAAATCCGGGAGCAATACCACATCCGGCTTTACCTTCTGCAACTCGCTCACCAGCAATGTGAAATCGGTTGTCTTGCTATCGTATGACTGAATAGTCTCGACTTTGCCGCCATATTTCGCGATTTCTTGCTTGAAATTGTTTATGAGTGTTTTTGCATCATTGTCGCCGCTGTTATATATTACGGCAGCCTTTTTCGCTTTAAGATCCCGCCCGGCGAAGCGTCCAAGTATGGTCCCCTGATACGTATCCACATAACAGGCCCTGAAAATATAATTGCCAATTTTTGTGATACTGGTTTCCGATGTGCGGATAGCGACCATCGGCACTCCTGCCCTGTTGGCGATAGGGGCCGCCAGTAGGGCTGATTCGGAGGTATAAGGCCCGATTATGGCGGATACCTTCTGCACCTCGGCATAGTTCAGGGCTATGCTTGCTGCAATTCTTCCATCCGAGGTGTCGTTACCCGGAATTACCTCCAGATTTTTGCCATTGACGCCGCCTTTGGCATTGATCTCATCGATCGCTAAATCGATGCCGTTTTTGCAGAGCGTGCCGTATTTCTCATAATCTCCCTTTAGCGGCAAAATCAGGCCTATCTTTATGGTTTGCTCAAAAGCACCTTGCGGGGGTACCGGCTTAGAGCAACCAGACAGAGAAAGCGCCAAAGAGATAATAATAAGAGAAATGACGATAAAAGAGAGAGAAAATAACCGTTTTGACACAATGCCTCCTAGCCAATCTAGCTTGATAAACGTATCTTACGAAGCCATATATGCATTCAACCGCAGGGTTAATTGCGTTTCGCCATAATAATACGCTGAGCAGTAATATAAGTCAAAGTTTAGGTTGATAAAGATAACCCCCTCTAACTAGAAAAAGGGCAGGTTAAAAATAAAAGTCGCCGCAAGTGCAACCAAGAATAGCCCGCAAACAAAGAGAGTGCCCCGATATATGCGATCGGTTACAAACCTCTTCCCGGTAACGATAATGTAGGCAACCGCGCCATACCAAAAGAAATCACCGAGGATATGCCCTAGATAAAACGAGGTCAGGCCGGGCCACCCGTGCTTTAATGAATCCAGGACAAGTTTTGCTCCGATCGTCGCCCACCATAATGTCCAGTAGGGATTTGAGACACTGGTTGCGATTCCTTGGGCGACCGGGCCGAGTCTGGCCTTGTCCTGGCCCGCTTCAAGAGTGAGTGAGACCCTCCCCCGATACGTATCCACAACCATACCGTAGCCCATCCAGAGTAAAAAGCTACCCCCAAGTATGCCTATGGCCCTAATGATGCTCGGGTTGTTAAGCAGCGCGGAAAGACCGAACGAAAAGCCGATAACCAGCAGTAGCTCAAGAATCGAATGCCCGACAATCAACAATAAAGCCGCTTTTTGGCCTTTTTTTACCGTTTCTCCAATGGTTACAGTAAGAAGCGGGCCGGGCATCATGGCTCCCGATAGCGCAACAGCTAACGCAGTCGAAAAAATGACGATGAGTTCCAGCTTTTCCTCCAAACCCTCTAATAGGTGAAAAACATAGCAGAAGCCACTATGAATGGCAAGTAAGCAAGTAACTAAGAAGTCTAAGACATTTACAAGAACAGAGAATTAAGAGGGCCCGCCAAATAAGGAGGTTTATGCTGCAGACACATCAAAAGTTAAAGTCGTATTGTTCGCGGATATATTTGAGATGTGCTTCCAACTAGGTTTGCACAAAAAAGAGTGCATGAAGAGCAGCGGCCTTTATCGTTTCTTCTACAACAGGGCACATCCTGTTCCTCCCAGCAATTCAATCCCTTCTTGTATGCGGCACAATTGTGGTAGTGGCTTGCCGGGCATTTCCGTAAATCGGAGCAGATGCTTTTCTTGCGCCCCTTAAGGCTGTATACGTTCACTTAACACCCCCAACCTAAAACACAGGTGGAAATAACATAACAAGTCTCCGTAATAATATACCACACAATGGTATATTTTACCAGCCCCAGCTAGCATATTTCTCCGGCCTATCGGTTAGCGATGTAATTAATAGTTTATATGGCAATCCCTTAGGTTATTTTAATTGCGGTAGGAATGGTAGAGACTGAGATTAGCAAACCCATGCAGAATACCCGTGTCTATATTCTCATCTTTAAGCCCTGCTCGATAATAACCGCAGCAACCGATATCAGAATTATGAAAAAGACGATAAAGATAATGATTGCAAGGTTTTTAATCTTGTGGTCCATAACACTTCCTGACATCCCCCAATGTCCCCCTGTGTGTACCTATGCTCCCTGTTCAATGACTATACTTACATGCACATTGAAATTTTTGTTACTTACTATTGTAAATAATCGCTTAGTACCTGTCAACGAATAAATCCCTATTATTACTGAAGCAAGTTCAGTATAAATACCGATAACCGCTACAGCGGGGAGTTTAAGAAGGTGCTTGCCACAAGGAGATTCTCGGGTCACACTCGGATACCTACTACTATGCAATAGCGCCAGTTCACCGGGTTGCGGTTGGTGTCTTAAAGCTCTCGGGCAATATCTAAAAGAACACCTATTTGCCCAATTTTTGGATCTTTCCCCTGGGCCTCAATCTCAACCGTTTCATTATCCTCGTACCACGCCAGGATAGAGAGGCCTTGGCCATCATAGCCATAATACGCCATACGCCCGTTTACCCAATAGAGCTGCTGACCACGCCGATATTTAAATCTGATCGAATAAAGCGCATCGGACGCTTTCTGCGTATCACCATGCTCTTTTATCGCGACAGTTACGGTTGTAACTTTGCTATCGGCGTCTGTCGGTTCATACACCCGGGATACTACATCTTTTGTCGACCTCTCTGAAACCAGTTTAAACCCCTCAATCGCCGAAGGCAGTGTGGTTTTAGCTGGTTCATCCGCACCGTTCTGGGGAAATTTGAGCTTGGGACGAGAGCCTGCGCCGGAACTGCCTTCAGCATTTTCATTACTTAGCTTCACGGCGTTCTCTCTGCTGATGCGGCCATGTTCTGGAGGTGGAGGGGTCCCCATGCCGGGATTGATACGCTGCTTGACCTCTGCAAGCTGATCCTTTGCATCCTTAAAAGAAGGGTTTGTTCTCACGATATCCGCCAGCTTTCTCTTGGCGCTCACCAGGTCGCCGCGATCCCGATCTTTTAGCGCCTCGGAATAAAGCGCCTCCGTTTTAAGCTCAGCAGCCACGTTGTTAAAGATGATAACCCCGAGAGTTATCGCCAGCACCAGCACGCCGGCAACCATAATCACCCTCGACGCGCTAAAAGAAAAATCATCCGACGTATGCTTCTCAGTACTCATGCCGAATTACCCAAAAATCACCAATTGACAACCATCGTTTATAAAGCCGCTGCAGCGGCTTATATCGATTTTAAAGCATGAAAGGCGTAATTAACAGTACTTTAAGATTCAACGGAGTGTCTAAAGAAAGGGGGAGGAAGAGCTCGGCAGCAGGACAAACCGGAAACCCTGAAGGAGAGCTTTTAGATGAGAGTCTGAGCCCTTCCTCATTTTAAGGTATCGGCATTTCCTGCAAGAACTATATAACTTTTCTCCAGTCCAACGCGAAGACCGGGCGACTAAAGGTTTTCAAGCCTGGCCCTTGGGCTTAAAATCTCGGTTATCCTTATGCCGAAGTTATCATCGATAACAACCACTTCGCCCCTGGCAATCGTCTTACCGTTAACCAAAAACTCAACCGGCTCGGATGCCAGCTTGTCCAGCTCGATTACAGAACCTTTGGCAAGCCGCAGTATCTCTTCAATTGTCATCTGTGTTTTACCCAGCTCAATTGCGGCATCCAGCGTCACGTCAAGCAAGAGCGAGATGTTGCTGTTGCCCGCGACAGCAACATCTCCCCCGCTTAGGGAGTCAAATTTCGCAGGCTGCATGTCACGTACCTGGGGCGGCGCTTCGATCTCAATTCCGGGTGCGCTGATTACCGCATCCGAACCAAGACCCTCCTCGGGGATATCGGCAAGATCGACTCCTCCAATATCGTCCTCATCAATAGCCGGAACAGCGTTTTCCATAACCGGTTGCTCGTTCAAGAGAAGATCGATTATCTGGTTGCTAAGACCGAGCGGCAGCAAGAAGCCTGCGTTTACGGAGCTGTCCAGCAGCGTCAATGCCGCTACTACGTTTAACAATTGTCCTTCCGGATACAAGAATCCAATGCTCTTAAAACCCGACTCATCCTGCAACACAACCGTATCGATTACCGCACAGTCTATATCTATAGTATGGCCCATGCTATCCGCAAAGTTGGTCATGGCTTCAGAAACCGCAGTGTTCACTATCTCTCTTAAGCCCTCAAGGATCACCTCATCATCGGCCCCTATTTCCTTGGCCTCGTCCGGAATCGCAAGATCGAACACCTTAGGAAGTCCATCACCGCTGATATAAAGAAAAAACTGTCCCTCTAACGCCGACGCACTACTAAGCTGGATGAGCAAGATGGGGGCCGTCAGGAACTTTCCGATATCGCTAAACCCGATCACATCAACCGTGGAGGGGTCCATTCCCACATCAGAGCCAAGCTTCTCGCTTAAGGATTTCGCCAAGGATGCGGTGATCAGATCACAAATTTCGCCGATGGCGCTTTTTTCTATATCCGAAAGTTCTACATCGGGTTTCTCTATCTCTTGTTTTTTACGTGGCATATAGCGGCTCCTTAATCAGCTACCCTGGTAGTTTTAACTGCCAATCGTTTTCCAATAACTCCCGGCTGGGCGTAGAACTTTATTCTTCCGTTAACCAAAACCCTCACATCATGGTTGGCCGGCGTATCCAGCTGAATAGAATCACCGGGTTTAAGTTGAAGTAGATCATTAATGCTTATCTTTGTTCGTCCCAGTTCGATTGAAACCGGGAGTTTAACTTTGCTGATATTTCCTCTGATCCTGCTGTTTTCGGCTTTTTCGCCGTCTTTGTTCTCAAACTTCGCAGAAAACCAGACTTGCCTAGAAAGCTTAGGCATTACGCTCTCAAGTGTCAAATACGGCAGGCAAACACTCATCGCACCGGTCGCCTCTCCTATCCTTACTTCAAGCGTCGCGGTAGCAACAATCTCGTTCGGTGGCACAACCTGTAAAAGCTGGGGGTTTGTCTCCAGGGATTTAATGGAAGGCTCTACGTCATGTATCTCCGACCAGGCCATTCTGAAGGCCATGAGGATTCTTTCAGAGACCTTACGGATAATAACCGTTTCGATCTCGGTCAGGTCGCGAACCTTTGTCGGCTGGTCACCCCTGCCCCCCAAAAGCCGGTCAAGGATAAGAAAGGTAAGCTCAGGGCTTATCTCAAGAACCGCGCTTCCCGACAGGTCTTTCATTTTAAAAGTGATCAGGGAACTTGGAGTCGGCAATGATTCGACGTATTCTTCAAATGATTGCTGCTCGACCGATGCCAAACTGAAGTTGATGCTCTGCCGCACATAAACAAAAAGAGCTGTCTTAAGATGGCGTGAGAAGCCTTCATAAATCAGCTCCATCGTGCTTAAGTGACTTTTTGAAAACTTATCGGGGTGGCGGAAATTATAAAGCCGGACATGCTTTGAATCAGTTGAGGAACCCAGGGGTTCTTCTTCCAGGGGCTCCATCCCGCTCGCTGATGAAGATAATAGTGCGTTTATTTCTTCTTGGGTAAGCGTCCCGGCCATATCTGACTCCTGCTGTATCTATGGTAAGAATACTATTGCATAATGAATGTAGTAAAGTAGACACGTTCAATTTTACCATAGGCAAGCAAGGAGTCTACCGACTTTTTAATCTCGACTTTAAGCTTTTCTCTTCCAGGCCCATCGGCAATGGCACCGGACGATTTAGAGGAGAGAATCGATATAATCACATCGTTGATTTGCGGTTTTCGGTCTTTAAGCTCGGTTTCCAGCTCGGCATTCTCACTATCGATCTCAAAGGCGATAGCCGCCTGTAAATAATTCTGGCCACCGGCAAGGTTAACAGTAAACGGGTCGAGGGTTATAAACTTGCCTACTTTTTGCTTTTTAGCTTCCTTGACGCGGCTTTCCTGCTTTGTCGCTGTATTGCCTTGGGCTACTTTGGTTATGACAAGCGCTGTGCCGATCGAGAGTACGGCTACCAGAATAACCAAAGCAGGTATCTTTAAAGGTCCTAATTTAGTTATCAAGCCTGATAGTTTTATGCGTTTCTTTTTTGGCGGTTCGGGTTTCTGCTGTTGCTCCTCGGGAACCGCGGTTACTTCAGTTACGGCTTGCTCCATCTCAACATCACCTTGTAAACAAACTAGTTTTCATTACCAATAGTTGTATCGCTTTGTTCAAGGTTGACTGGTAGGATGATTACTGCGAAGGTTATAAAAATCTTACTGTGGAGATTTCTATGATGCGCACTCCTCGGTGCGATAACGTTCGTTCTCATATACTATGAGCCTTGGGCCTCCGGCTTTTTCGTAGTGTTTAACCACTAGCTCGATGATCTCTTCCGGTGTCTCTTTAACGATAAATCTCTTATTGGTTATGAGGGTAACCACAGTATCAGGGTTTGCCTCTACGACCTCTATTAAATTTGCGTTGATTGTAAGTTCGCTTCCGTCAAAACGCGTCAGCTTTATCACAAGTTACTCCTCAATGGCATAGCTCTTCCATAAAAAACAAAATGGTTTTGAGCTTACAGATATTTTTATCGGCAAAAAGCACCGCCTACCTTAGGATAATTAGAAAGGGTGCACACAAGGCGCACCCTCTATGAACAGCTATAAATCTGCTAACTACCTCTTAAGGTTTACAAGCTCCTGGAGCATCTCATCAGAAGTCGTAATGATCCTCGAGTTGGCCTGGAAACCACGCTGCGTAATGATCATGTTGGTAAACTCTCGGGAGAGGTCTACGTTAGCCATCTCGAGTGAACCCGCTACCAACGTACCGTTCGCACCGGTTGCCGGGGCTCCGTACTGAAGCTCGCCCGAGTTGTTGGACCGCTTGAACATGGTCGAGCCGGATTTCATAAGACCCGCCGGATTTCCGAACTGGGCAAGCGCGATTCGTGCGAGCTGCTTGTTCATACCGTTGGTAAACGTACCGGTGATAACACCGTCGACGCCGACCGAGAAGTTCTCCAAAACACCCATTGGAAAACCGTCCTGGTAACTTGCCTTAATATCGGGCTTGTCCGTCGCAAACTGGATCGTCTTAGTAAAGTCCAGATTAACATCGAACGCACCAGCGCCGCCTGTCGGAGTGATGTTGAGTGTGTTGATGGTTGAACCGGCAATATCAATCGAGCCATCCGGGTTAAATGAGAGCGTCCCGGTATTACCTGCAAGACCTGCAAGCGCCTCTCCGCCTGCAGCGGCTATCGAGTAATCCCATGTATTTGCGGCGGACTTGGTGAACGAGAACGTCAAGTGGTGCCCGGTACCCTGTGAATCGTATACCGTCGCATCCGAGGTCGCGATATCGTCCACTAAAGCGCTAGCGTTGAGATCGCCGGTAAACGTAACATTCTCAGTTGCCTTTGCAACCATCATCTGCCCTATCGGCACGCTTATATGGGTTGGGGTCATACTGGTATCGATCTCATCCGGTTTGAGTGTGTTGTTATTTGCCAACCAGCCCATTACATAGTAACCGGTGGAAGGGTCGACCAGGTCTTTCTTAAGGTTGATATCGAACGCGCCAACCCTTGTATATACTTTGCCCTGGCCGGTGTCGAGGGCGAAGAAACCATCGCCCTGGATTGCAACATCGGTGGACTTTCCGGTTGATTCGAGTGATCCCTGGGTCATCAGGGTATCGATTGAGCGGACCATCATGCCAAGACCGGCCTGCTGTGGGTTGGAGCCACCGAGCCCTTCCGAGGGGGCGCTGGCCGAGCGGACCAACTCGTAAACCATATCTTGAAACGTTACACGATTCGCCTTAAAGCCGACGGTATTGACGTTAGCGATATTGTTACCGATAACGTCCATTCTGACCTGGTGATTTCTAAGACCTGAAACTGCACTAAACATTGAGCGCATCATAGCGCATCTACCTCCCTAGGTATCCATAGTTGCTTTTAATGTTCTTTGCCCCATGGTGAACTGGCCTCACACAAGTCGCCTCTGTCATTCGGCAACCGATGAACTTCCTCAGAGAGGTCCAGTTCAATAGTTATTTTTTAGTTTGTTTACATGATCACTGCGCTGTCGATGTTCGTAAAAACGTTCTCTTTGATGTTTTTCTCGTCGACCGCTGTGATCACGGTTCTGTTTTTTATGCTCACCACGAGGGCTACGTTATCGACAAGCACGAGCGATTCGCGTGCTCCCTTGCTTGCCGCCTTGTCCACACCGGAGTGAACCCGGTTAAGTTGTGACTCGGTAAGTTTGATATTTCGCGCCTCAAGCCTCGCTTGCGCGTGTGCCGAGAACTTTAGATCTTTCCCTCCTATCTCATTAGCCAGGACGTCCTTAAACGATGGACCGGATGGCTGCTTAGATTTAGGTTGGGTTTGCTTTATCTTGGTGCTCTCGACGGGCATTATGGGGTTTGTCGGCACGAATATCTTATCCGTCATTTCTTCCTCCTTCCTCGTTGACTCTCATTGCTATCCCTTAGTATTATTAATAGTACTTCTATCGGTACTATCGGTATTAGTACTATCGGCTTTTTGTTAAAAGCCCTGCATATTATGAGTAAATCCTTGCTATATCGCTCAGTTTCACTTCGGTGCTTCCCACCATGAGGATGGGCTCGCCTTTGACGAACTTCACTTCTTTGACTGCACCTGAGACCTTCGCCACGTCCGCATTACCGTCGCCGTCCTTGTCCTCACCTGTCAAAGTAAGTCCATCGACCTGCTTTCCGATCAGGTTGCTTGACTGGGTCAATTGCGACCACTTGAGCATTTGGTCGAACTTATCGTTTAAGTTCTGCATCTGCTCGAGGGCATTGAACTGGGCAAGCTGCGCGATATAGTCGGTGTCCTTCGCCGGCTCCAGCGGGTCCTGATAGCGCATCTGGGTAACAAGCAACTGCAAGAAGCTATCTTTTCCTAGCGCTTCTCCTTGCTTCACCGGTTGCTTCGTAGTACTTGTCGCATCCGCCTGCTGTGCAGAGTAAATTGCGTTTACCGCCATCTAAATCACCTCCTATGCTAAGAAATTAACTACCTTTTGTCCGTACCCGTTAAGGGTAACCGAGGGCCTTGCGCGCTCGATTTCCCCGATGGGCTCCTGATAGCGCTCTCCCATGAAACTCGCACCTTTGAACCGGGCGAACCCGTGGTTATGGTTGTTCTGCCGGTGGCCGACCGAAACATCAAACCCTTTTACATTAAATCCCTGGTCTTCAAGAGACTGCTTGAGACTTGAGAGGTTCGATTCCAGTATCTGCTTGACTTGATGCGACGGAGCATCAAGCGCCGCCTTCACGGCTCCGTTCTCCATTACCAGGTGGATCTTAAGTTCTCCCAGGTACTTTGGCTTGAGTTGTATCTTCGCCTCGCTCCTACCTTCGGTCATCAAGATGTCAAATTTCTCGACAACTTGCTTGAGCAAGTTGTCGGGGTTAACTGCCGCCTGTTGGGTTGCTGCATGCCCGGTGGCGGTTGTTGCGGTAGCCTGGCTCACCTCGTTGGCAAAAGCCGATTTGCTGTCTGCCCCAACTGTGTATGATGGGGTTGAGCTGCTTGTGCCGGGGTCCGTCATGCTTTGATTACCGCTTTGCGAATCCGCAAGAGCGGCCTCTGTATCCGCTGCTACTTTGACCGCGGTTACCTTAACCGTTCCGTGCGCAACATCATGACCTTGTAGGGTAGTTTTATTAGTGGTTGCGGCCTGGTCCGTAGTTTGTTGCGCACTCATAGCCTCTGCCAGGATATCTGCGGGTTTGACAGCCGACGGAGCCTGGTATTTCCCTTGCGCCACGGTATCTTTTGTCTGGCTATTAATCTGGCCGGCTTTCGCTTCGTCCCCTTTCTGATTGAGGATCGGGACTGTGTCTGCATCCGTGATATCGCTTGTGCCCTGGTTGTCCGGTATCCCGATAAGGGATGGATCTATCGCTGATACAACTGCGCCTGTCGCTGCGCTATCGCCCCCCTTAGAACCGCCCATACCAACCGCTGGTTGGACGGACGTGATATGAAACTTGGCCATAAGTTTCTCGCTGAGAAGACCAGTTATGTTTGTTGCTGTATTGGCTGCAGTATCGCTTGCTTGTGATCCTTCGTCAGCGGATAGAGTTTGTTCTGTCAATCCGATTAGCTTCGCGACCAGCATGTACTGTATTTTGGCCGTTTCTTGACTTGAAGGTTGCTTGCCGCCGTTGTGCTCAAACAGGCGTATCTTAAGTTTGAGTGTCTCGGGAAGGTCATCGACCAAGTCGGCCAGCTTTCCATTAAGCTTGCCGTCCGTAAGCGACTGCTTAACATTAGCAAAGAGCTTTATCAGCATGTTCTTGGCATCGCCAGTATCCTGATCTGCCTGATCCGAAGCAAGGCTACCAATAATGTCATTGAGCAACGGCACGAGCTCATCGGTTTTAATATCGGCTTTGGCACCCTCAAGAAGCTGGGCGACCAGATTAAGAAGCTTCTGGCCTAACTGCGCGAACGAATCTGCTTTCCCGTCCGTCAGTACCGGTGCGATGTTCTGGATGTTGTTAGCACCGGTTCCTTGTAATGCGAGCAGCTGCTGCAATAAAGAACCTGAAGTTGAATCAATCGATTGGGTTGGATTTGAGAGCTGGCCCAGTAAGTCGCTTAACACATCGTTGAAACGAGTTGCTCCAAGTGCGTCCGTAAGACCGCCGGCCTGCGCTGGGGTATCGGGCTGAGCAAGGGCGATTCCGGCAATTGGAAGTTCAGCTATATTCATATGTTCACCTCCTTTCATGAGTATTACTGGGCCGTTTGAAGGCCTAGCTTTCTACTCAGAGCGGCGGCGCGTCCTACATCCATTGCAGCTAAAACCTCGGCGGCGTTTGCCTCTTTCATCCCGCCTAGGATGCTTGTAGCTTCGCTATCCGACAACTTGGCAATAATCTTTGCGGCCTGGTCGGAATCCATGTTTTCATAGATTTTAACCAGCCTTTGCAGCTTACCCTGCCCTTCCGGTTGATCGGAGGGCATGACAAGCGTTGTTGTCGTAGCCGTAGCTAATGTTGTCGATGTTGTCGATGTAACTGATGTTGTAGTTGTCCCGGTTTCTTCCTCTGCTGCTTTGGCCGTCTTTTCGGACGTCCTGCTCTTGTTGTTACTATCGACTTTTACCTTTGCGACATTAGTTTTTTTCTTATCTGCCGGGAACTTTATTACTCCGGTATATTTGAGCGTGGCTATCAATACCACTACATATATCACGATTAGAATTACTGCTAATACTACCCCGTTTTTTTGCTTTTTTGCTTTTGCCGCACCCACGTTTTAAGCCTCCAGAGATATACCGTTATGCCTTTAGCTCGCCCCACCGGCGCATTATCTTAGCAACATACGCCCTTGTCTCTTTAAAAGGCGGAATTCCACCGAATTTCTTTACGTTACCCGGACCCGCGTTATACGCGGCAAGGGCAAGCTCGACCTTATCGAAACGGTCGAGCATCATCTTGAGATATTTGCTGCCGCCATCGATATTTTGAGCCGGGTCAAGCGGATCGATCACGCCCATCGACTTGGCTGTCGAGGGCATAAGCTGCATCAAGCCCGTCGCCCCCACCGGTGATTTAGCCTTTGGATTAAAACCCGATTCCGCCTCAATAACCGCTTTAATGAGCCCCTCGTCAAGACCGTATTTTTGAGCGGCATCCGCTATTAAATCATCGAAACCGCTCTTCTTCGTAGTAGAAACACTTTTAGTAGAGGTAACCGCACAGGCAGTGCTAGCTTGAGTGGCTTTTACCTTCTGCTCAACGAGCTTCATGACATCTGAGAAACCTGAAGTTTGCTG
>Ga0210020_1000075_pt1 | contig 109749 bp, 102 predicted proteins | sample CryGeymeta201514_FD_183980 | JGI IMG/M metagenome (GOLD analysis project Ga0210020, IMG submission 183980) | Groundwater microbial communities from Crystal Geyser aquifers in Utah, USA - Crystal Geyser metaG 2015-14 (SPAdes) (version 2) | ecosystem: Environmental > Aquatic > Deep subsurface >... | reverse complement strand
AGTGGGGACACGCGAAACCGTTACCCCATCGCGCCCGCTCAAGGTAGGCCGCGCACGCGGCCTCATCCGGAAACAGTCGTTGAAACTCCGGCAGCGAGCGCGGGAACGGCAGATCGTCTCGCTCAAGCACGTCGATAACCATCGATTGCTCCTCGTTGGCAAGATACACAACATACTACCGGTAGTGTTTGTCTGTGACAACCGGATAAGCACGGAATAAACCGGATGCAAGAGTTGGCCGACCGATACGGCTTCGCCTTCCTGGGCGAGTCATGGTTACCGGAGGTATTGGTTGTCATCATGGTCGTCACGGCCGTGAACATTGCCGTCTACTACCTGCTTCGCCATGCCGAGAAGGCCGCTTCCAAGACCGCCAACGTCTGGGATGACGCGCTCATCCGCGCCGCCGTGAAGCCGTTGCGCCTGACCATCTGGCTGGTCGGCCTCGCCGCGGCCGCCGACATTCTCGGCAAACACCTGGGCGCGCCCATCTTCGAGTTGGTACCGCCGCTGCGCAACGTCGGCGTGGTGGCCAATCTGGCCTGGTTCCTGATCCTGCTGACCGGCAACGTGGCCGACAACATCATCACCTCCCGGGAAGTGGCCAGCGGGGAAGTGGACCGCGCCACGGTGGATGCCGTCAGCAAGCTGATAAAGCTAACCATACTTGTCGTCAGCGCCCTGATTGTCATGCAAACCCTGGGCATCAGCATCGCCGGGATACTCGCCGCCGGCGGCATCGGCGGCATCGCCATCGGCTTCGCCGCCAAGGACATCCTGGCCAACTTCTTCGGCGGCCTGACCATCTACCTGGACCGGCCCTTCTCGGTTGGCGACTGGGTCCGCTCGCCGGACAAGGATATCGAGGGCACGGTGGAGTACATCAGCTGGCGCCACACCCGCATCCGCCGGTTCAACAAGAACCCGGTCTATGTGCCGAATGCGCTGTTCACCACCATCGTGGTGGAAAACCCTTCGCGCATGAGCAACCGGCGCATCAAGGAAACCATCGGCATCCGCTACCAGGACCTGGACAAGATGGCCGCCATCATCGCCGAGGTGAAGGCCATGCTGCTGAACCACCCGGAAATCGACACCGACCAGACCCTGATCGTGAACTTCAACGAATTCGCCGATTCCTCACTCAACTTCTTCATCTACACCTTCACCAGGACCATCAAGTGGGTGCGCTATCACGAGATCAAGCAGGACATCCTGCTCAAGGTCGCTGAGATCATCGGCCGTCACGGCGCCGAGATCGCCTTCCCGACCCGGACCATCCACCTGGAAAGCGCTGCCGGGGGTGCCGCGTGAACGTGGCGGACGGACTCAGGCGCCTACGCCTGTTTGCCAAACTGCCGGCGGATATCCTCGCCAGGCTGGCCCGGCGCACAAGCAAGGGGGTCCAGCCAAGTAGCATATCTTCCGCATATTTTGGTGTTTGTTGCGTCGAACCTTGTTATAGCGCGCGGTCCGAAAGGGGCTGATCCAGCCAGGCCCGCCATTGCCGGTACAAGGCCGGCGTATTCGCCGCCAGTACCGAGCGGGTCCAGGGGTCGCCTTGCCAAAACGGTTCGCCGTCGATCTGACCGACCTGACCGCCCGCCTCTTCCAGAATCAAGGCGCCCGCCGCGTAATCCCATAACTTCTGCCCGCCATGCAGATAGACATAAAACCGTCCGGCCGCCAGATAACACCAATCCAGGGTGCTGGCGCCGAGGTTGCGCTGGGAACTGTAAGGATGCTCGGCGGCCAGCCGGCCGGCCAGGGCGCGCGGGATGCGCTTGAAATCGACCCCGGCGATGCACCGGTCCAGGCGGTCCGGCGCGGTTTTCAGCGGCAGCCGGGCGCCGTTAAGAAAGGCGCCATGGCCGAACTCGGCGTGAAAGCATTCGTCGGACTGGGGATCGTAGACCACGCCCAGCACCGGCCGGCCCTGCTTCATCAGGGCGATCGACATGGCGAAGAAGGGCAGACCGGTGACGAAATTGGTAGTGCCATCGATCGGATCGACGCACCACAGGCCGTCGCGGCCCTCATCCCAAAGCCGCTGGTGGGCAGCATCAGCCATCTCTTCGCCCAACACCGGGTACGGCGCGATGGCTTGAAGCCGGGCGATCAGGGCTTGCTGGGCCGCCAGGTCGGCCTCGGTTAACAGGCTGCCGTCGTCCTTGCGGGTATGGGCCACCTTCAGATAGCGAGGCATGACCTCGGTGCGCCCGACTTCGCGGACGGCGGCGATGACCTGATCCAGAATGGCGTTCATTCCCGCCACTTGATCGAGCAGCCCATGCTCGGTATCTGTTCAACCGGTCCCCGACCCGTCTCGGCGACCCGCTTCATGGCCTCGAACAGGTCACGGCGGACACCCTCGGGCGCGGTTTCCTTGCGCGATTCATCCAGCCGGCCACGATATTGCAACTCCAACCGGCCGTTGAAACCAAAGAAGTCCGGGGTGCACACGGCGCCATAGGCCTTGGCGACCGCCTGACTTTGGTCGAGCACATAGGGCATAGGGAAGCTCAGTTGCGCCGCCACCCGCTTCATGTTCTCGAAGCTGTCCTCGGGGTACTCGGTGGGGTCGTTCGACATGATGGCGATGGCGCCGACACCCAGCGCCTTGAGGTCGTTGACGTCGCGCACGATGCGCCGGATGACCGCCTTGACATAGGGACAGTGGTTACAGATAAACATGACCAAGAGGCCATTGGGGCCGGCCACATCCCGCAACATGTAGCGTTTGCCATCGACGCCAGGCAGGTCGAAGTCGGGCGCCTGCCAGCCAAATGCGCAAACGGGGGTTTCCATGCGTACCATGTACTAACTCCAATGATGTTTTGCCCGATAATACCATCGACCGAAGAGCCCCCCCTTAAGCCATGCCTATCCCCCGCTTCTACTGCGCCATGCCCTTGCCACCCGGCCGTCAGGTTACCCTGCCTGATGAGGTTGCGCGTCATGCCGTGGGCGTTTTGCGCCTGCGCGACGGTGACGACATCATCCTGTTCAATGGTGATGGCTCGGAGTGTCTCGGCCAGTTGTTCAAAAGCGGCAAGGGCGCAGAAGTGCGGCTCAAGAGCGCCTGTTCGCCCGAGCGTGAATCGCCGCTCGACATCACCCTGGTGCAGGGCATATCGAGCGGCGAACGCATGGACTACACCCTGCAAAAGGCGGTGGAACTGGGCGTGACGGCGATCCAGCCGGTGACGATGAAACGCACCATCGTCCGCCTGGACGATGACAAGCGGCACAAACGACGGCTGCACTGGCAGGGCGTGGTGGTCTCGGCCTGCGAGCAGTGTGGTCGCAACCACGTGCCCCCGGTCGCCGCCATCCTGGATTTCCCGGAATGGCTTGCAAGCGTGCCAAAGCTGGCCGGACAGCGGTTCCTGCTGGACCCGGAGGCGACCTCCAGGCTGCGCGACCTGAGTGCGCCAGTTGAGGTTGTGACCCTGCTGGCCGGGCCGGAGGGCGGTTTTGATGGCAACGAACGGGAGGCCGCCATACGGGCCGGTTTTACCCGGCTGTCGTTGGGACCGCGCATCTTGCGCACCGAGACCGCTGCCTTGGCCGCTCTCGCGGCCATGCAAAGCCGCTGGGGTGACCTTTAATGAAGCGCGTAGCGTTTCATGATCCGGGTTCAATGCGCGGCTTCAAATTCGCAGTACCACTTTTGCAAGTGGGATAAATGGGTGAATGAAAGCGGCGGCCGCTCCTTTGCAATATTGACCGTCGGCAAAGGCCGCTGTCTTAGAATGCGGCCATGGCGCAAACCTTTCAGGCGGCGGCGGCCGCGCTTCTTTCTGATCATCGCGATCATCTGCCCGATCTGTCGGCTATTACCGTGCTGGTCCCGCATCATCATGTCCGGGTGCCTTTCCTTGCCGCGCTGAGCTTGGAGTTGGGCGATACGGTCTTTCTGCCGCCACAATTAATGACCTTGCCGGCCTTGGCCGCAACCCTGCGCGACGCAGCAGAACCCGAGCCGGATAGCCAGCGGCTAGCCAGCGTATACGGTTTTCTGTCGCGCATCGACTGGCTGGATGAGGCGGCGCTTTGGCCCCAGGCCCAGGCGCTGCATGAACTGTTGCTGGAATTGGATGACGCATTGTTGGCGCCGCCGGACCAGTATGCCGGCTTCGCTGCCCAGGTGGAGCAGGCCGCCCGGCGCAAACTGGCCGCGCCACTGGATCGTGAGGCCAGGATGGTGTTTGAGCTTTGGCGGGCCTATCAACAGTCCGAGAACGGCGGCAGGAAGGCCTACGCCAGGCAGTTGGCGCGCTGGTTGGCGACAGCGTCCGGGCCGCTTTACAGCCTGGGGCTACACGGCTTGAGCCAGTTGGAACAGCGTTTTCTGGCGCATTGTCGGGGGTCGGTCGGTCTGCGGGAATTGCCTGTGTCGGCACCCTACCCGGAACGCCAGCCGATGCTGTGGGCGGCCTGGCGGCCGGGAGACGATTCCCTGCCCGCGCGGGCCGCCAAGCTGGCGGCGGCAACGCCGGAGAGTCCGCTGGCTGGCCAGTTGGCCATCCTGGCGGCAACCGATATGGAGATGGCGGCGCGCTCGGCGGCCGACGCGATCAAGCGTTGGCTGGCCGAGGGCCGGCGCGCTATCGCCGTGATTGCCCTCGACCGGCTGGTGGCGCGACGCCTGCGCGCGGTGCTGGAGCGGGATGCCATCCTGATGCAGGACGAGACTGGCTGGACCTTTTCCACCGCGTCGGTCAGCCATGTACTGGATCGCTGGTTCACGCTGTTGCAGGATGACTTTTATCATCGCGACCTGCTTGACCTTTTGAAGTCGCCATTCGTGTTCGGCGACCTCGCGGCCGACCACCGGCTGGCCGCCTTGGCCGAGCTGGAACGCCTGATCGCCCATCGCGATGTGGTGACCGGCTTGTCTCGGCTGATCGTCCTGGCTCAGGTCGAAGCGACCTCGGCCATGCCGATGCTGGCGCGCTTGGCCAAGGCGGCGAATCGCTTCCGCGACGCGCACCGGCAAACACTGTCCGGCTGGCTGGAAATATTGTTTGCGGCGCTGGACGACTTGGCCGCGAGCGCCGCGATCGAGGCCGACCCAGCGGGCCGCCAACTCATGGAACTGCTGCACCGGTTGCACCGGGAGCTGATCGCCGATCGGACCCGTTTGCCGCTGGCGAAGTGGCGCGGCTGGCTTAACCTGCAACTGGATCAGGCGACCTTCCAGGAAAACGAGATCGACAGTCCGATCCGCCTGACCCATCTGGCGGCGGCCCGATTACGCGACTTCGAGGCCGTCGTGATATTGGGCGCCGATGCCGGCCATTTGCCGCCCGCCGCCCCCTCGGCGGTGTTCAACGATGCCTTGCGCCGGCAACTGGGCTTGCCCGGCCAGGCCCAGCGCCAGGGAGAGGCGCTGGAGGCCTTGATCGACGTGTCTAGCCGTGCCGATAGTGTCTTGTTGTGCTGGCAGGCGCGGCGCGGCAAGGAGGCCAACCCACCCAGTCCGTGGTTGAGCTTGCTGACCACCCTGCACAAGCTGGCCTATGGCGCCGATTTGGCCGCCGCTGCGACTCAGACGGCTGCGGGCCAGCCCGCGCGACGAACCGAGGCGGTCGCCTGGCCAGGCTTGTCGCGGCTCCCGGAGCGGCTTTCAGCCAGCGGCTGGCAGCGCCTGGTGAGCTGTCCATACCGTTATTTCGCCCATTACGACTTGGGCCTCGGCGAGGCGGAAGAGGTGGCCGAGGAGATGGCGAAGGCTGATTACGGCGAATTGGTACACGCGATCCTGAACCGCTTTCATAGCCGGCATCCACTATTGGCCGAGACGCCACGGGCGCAATTAGAGGCCGATCTGGAGTTGATCAGTCACCAGATATTCAGCCCCCGCGAAGCGGTCTATTACCTGGCCCAGGGCTGGCGCTTGCGCTGGCAGGGGCGCATCCCGGCGTATCTCGGTTGGGCGCTGGCACGTGAGGCGGCCGGCTGGCGCTGGCAAGCGGCTGAGCGCGAATTCAGCCGCGAGCTGGCCTTGCCGGAAGGCCGGCAAGTGTCACTCTACGGCCGCCTCGACCGTCTGGACGAAGGCCCCGATGGGCTGGCAGTCATCGACTATAAGGCCCAGTCGTTGCAGAAGTTGAAGGGCAAGCTGAAAACGCCGGGCGAGGATGTGCAACTGCCTTTTTATGGCCTGCTGACCGGCGCCGCGCAGGCTGGGCTGGTTGCCCTGGACGACGACAAGGTCGATCTGGTCCTGCTTGGCCAACCCCTTGCCGAGGCCGCTAAGGCCGAAGCCGGGCGGTTGCGGGATACCTTCGCCGCGTTGCTGGATGGCGCCCCACTGCCGGCCAACGGTGCGTCCGAAACCTGCGCCTGGTGCGAGATGGCTGGGCTGTGCCGGAAGGCGCACGACTTCGCCGCCGCCGCCCCAGCCGGAGGTGAATGACCATACCAGTGGCCAGGCTATCCGGGGTGTTTGGAGGAAGCCCTTGTTTGGGCTTAGAATTCCCGCCCTTTTACCCAGACAGTTCGACTGGCGATCAATAAGAAAATGGACGATCGACAAAGCCGCCTAAGCGGCACGCTCTACAGCCCCGATTTCGAGCAGGATAGCTGCGGTTTCGGCTTGATCGCGCAACTGGATGACCAGCCTAGCCACAAGCTGGTGCAGACCGCCATCGCCTCACTGGCCTGCATGACGCACCGCGGCGCGGTCGCTGCTGACGGCAAGTCGGGCGATGGCTGCGGCCTCTTGTTCAAGAAGCCGGATGGCTTCCTGCGAACCGTGGCGGCCGAGGCCGACATCGCTTTGAGCGAACGCTACGCCGCCGGCCTGGTGTTCCTGAACCGGGATGCCGGCCTCGCCCAGCGCGCCCGCGACCTCCTGGCCGCCGAGTTGCTGGGCCAGGGCCTGGCCGTCGCCGGTTTCCGCAAGGTATCCACCGATAACAGCGCCCTGGGTGAATACGCCCTCAAGAGCCTGCCGACGATCGAGCAGATATTCGTCAACTGTCCGGACACGATCGACGCCGAGATATTCGAGCGCAAGCTGTATATCGCCCGGCGCACGGTGGAAAAGGCGCTGGCCGATGATGCCGCCTTCTATATGCCGACCCTGTCCGGCCGGGTGATCGCCTACAAGGGCCTGGTGATGCCGGATTACCTGCCGGTGTTCTACCCCGACCTCAACGACGCGCGCTTCGCCTCCTCGCTGGCGGTGTTCCACCAGCGTTTCTCGACCAACACCTGGCCCGAGTGGCGGCTGGCCCAGCCGTTCCGCTACCTGGCCCACAACGGCGAGATCAACACCCTACAGGGCAACCGCAACTGGTCGCGTGCCCGCGAGTGCAAGTTCGTGTCGCCACTGATCCCCAATATGGACGACGTCCGGCCGATAGTCGGCGTCAAGGGCTCCGACTCGATGAGCTTTGACAACATGCTGGAAGGCCTGGTCATGGGCGGCACCAGCCTGTTCCACGCCATGCGCATGATGGTGCCGCCGGCCTGGCAGAACGTCACCAACATGGACCCGGAACTCAGGGCCTTCTACGAATACAACTCCATGCACATGGAGCCGTGGGACGGTCCCGCCGGCATCGTCATGACCGACGGCCGCTATGGTGTCTGCCTGCTCGACCGCAACGGCCTCAGACCCGCCCGCTATGTAATTACCAAGGACCGTTTCGTCACCATCTCGTCAGAGGTCGGGGTGTGGGATTATGGCGGCCCCGAAAACATCGTCGCCAAGGGTCGGGTGCGGCCCGGCCAGATGGTCGCGGCTGATTTGCAAACCGGTCGCTTCCTGCTGCCCGAGGACATCGACAACCAACTGAAGGGCCGTCACCCTTACCGCGACTGGCTCAACCAATATGCCCGTCGGCTCGATCTCGGTTCCGAGCAGGATGCCAACGCGCCGGCGATGGCTACCGACGCCGTGACGACTTACCAGAAACTGTTCAATGTCAGTTTCGAGGAACTCGACCAGGTCATCCGGGTATTGGCCGAGGACGGTCAGGAGGCGGTTGGCTCCATGGGTGACGATACCCCGATGGCGGTGTTGAGCCAGAAGGTCAGATCGCCGTTCGATTACCTGCGCCAGCAATTCGCCCAAGTCACCAATCCGCCCATCGACCCGATCCGCGAGGCGGTGGTGATGTCGCTGCACACCGAATTCGGCCGCGAGATGAACCTGTTCGAGGAGACCGCGATCCACGCCCAGCGCATAGCGGTGACCTCGCCGGTGCTGTCGCACGACAAGTTTGTGGCAGTGACCAGCCAGAGCGACCCGGCCTATGCCCCGGTCAGCCTTGACCTCTATTACGACCCGAAGGCGCTGAACCTTCGGGCCGCGCTGGCCAAACTGGCCGCAGACGCGGTGGCCGCAGTCCGCTCCGGCAAGGTGCTGATCGTGCTGAGCGACCGGGCCATCGACCCGGCCCGGCTGCCCATCCACGCGCTGTTCGCGGTTGGCGCGGTACACCATGGCCTGATCGACGCCGGCCTGCGTTGCGACTGCAACCTGATCGTCGAGACCGGCTGCGCCCGCGACCCGCACCAGATCGCCAGCCTGATCGGCTACGGCGCCACCGCCGTCTATCCCTACCTGGCCTATCAGTGCATCCTGGACCTGGTGCGCGCCGGTGAAATCAAGCGCTCGGCCCACCGAGCGCTGGCCAACTATCGCAAGGGGGTCGGCAAGGGTCTCTTGAAGGTAATGTCCAAAATGGGCATCTCAGCCATCGCCAGCTATCGCGGCGCGCAACTCTTCGAAGTGGTCGGGATGCACGAAGATGTAGTGGCTATGTGCCTGAAGGGCTCGGTCTCGCGGGTTTCCGGCGCGACCTTCGAAGACTTCGAGGCCGACCAGCAGCGGCTCAACCGCGCTGCCTTCAATCCGATGCGGCCGATCGCCGCCGGCGGCCTGCTCAAGTTCATGTATGGCGAGGAGTTTCACGCCTACAACCCGGACGTGGTCCAGGCCCTGCAAGCGGCGGTTCGGACCGGCGACTACACGGCCTACAAACGCTATGCCGAGCTGGTCAACAGCCGGCCGCCGGCCATGTTCCGCGACCTGATGCGGTTGAAAGACGCGACGCCGATCGACCTCGCCGAAGTGGAGCCGGTCGAGGCCATCCTCAAACGTTTCGACTCCGCCGGCATGTCGCTCGGCGCCCTGTCGCCAGAGGCGCACGAGGCGCTGGCAGAAGGCATGAACCGCATCGGCGGCCGCTCTAACTCCGGCGAGGGTGGCGAAGACCCGGCCCGTTATGGCACGGTCAAGATGTCCAAGATCAAGCAGGTCGCCTCTGGCCGTTTCGGCGTCACCCCGCACTACCTGGTCAACGCCGAGGTCTTGCAGATCAAGATCGCCCAGGGCGCCAAGCCCGGCGAGGGCGGCCAACTGCCCGGCGGCAAGGTCTCCGAGATCATCGCCCGGCTGCGCTGCACCAAGCCCGGCATCACCCTGATCTCGCCGCCGCCTCACCACGACATCTATTCCATCGAGGACCTGGCCCAGCTCATATTCGACCTCAAGCAGATCAACCCGACGGCCCTGGTGTCGGTGAAGCTGGTGGCCGAACCCGGCGTCGGCACCATCGCCGCCGGGGTGGCCAAGGCCTACGCCGACCTGATTACCATCTCCGGTTATGACGGCGGCACCGGCGCCAGCCCGCTGACCTCGGTCAAGTACGCCGGCACGCCGTGGGAACTAGGTCTGACCGAGGCCCAGCAGGTGTTACGCGCCAACGGCCTTAGGGGCCGGGTGAGGGTGCAGACTGACGGCGGTCTCAAGACCGGACTCGATGTCATCAAGGCGGGCATCATGGGCGCCGAGAGCTTCGGCTTCGGCACCGCGCCGATGATCGCCCTGGGCTGCAAGTACCTGCGCATCTGTCATCTCAACAACTGCGCCACCGGCGTCGCCACCCAGGACGCCAAGCTGCGCCGCGAACACTTTGTCGGCCTGCCGGAGATGGTGATCAATTTCTTCACCTTCATCGCCATGGAAACCCGTGAGTGGCTAGCCCAGTTGGGCATCAAACGGTTCGAGGATCTGATCGGCCGCACCGACCTGCTGGAACTTCTGGATGGCGCAACGGACCGCCAGAAGCGGCTGAAGCTAGGCCAGCTATTGAGCCAGGGCGGCATCGCCGAAACCGAGCCACGCTTCTGCGTCGAGGCGCGCAACCCGTCCTTCGACAAGGGCGAGCTGGCCGAACGGATGGTCGAGGATGCGCTGTCCGGCATCAAGAGCAAGACCCCGCAACGGCTGGCATACCCGATCCGTAACGTCAATCGTTCGATCGGCGCCCGGCTGTCCGGCGAGATCGCCCGCGCCCACGGCGCTGAGGGACTGCCCAGCGACTGTCTGCACATCAAGCTGACCGGTTCCGCCGGCCAAAGCCTCGGCGTCTGGAACCACCGGGGCCTGACCCTGGAGCTGGAAGGCGACGCCAACGACTATGTCGGCAAGGGTATGGCCGGCGGCCGGCTGATCGTCTACCCGGACAAGGCATCCAGCTTCGAGGCCTACCGGACCACCATCATCGGCAATACCTGCCTGTACGGCGCCACCGGCGGCGAGTTGTATGCCGCCGGCATGGCCGGCGAACGCTTCGGCGTGCGCAACTCCGGCGCCCTGGCCGTGGTGGAAGGCGTCGGCGACCACTGCTGCGAATACATGACTGGCGGTTACATCGTCGTCCTGGGCGACACCGGGCTGAACTTCGGCGCCGGCATGACCGGCGGCTTCGCTCTGATCTATGACGAAGCCGGCCATTTCGCCGAGCGTTACAACAACGAATTGGTCGACATCAATCGCATCAACGACGAGCCGACCAGCGAGCACCGCGCCTTCTTGCGCGCCCGGCTGGAAGAACACCTGCTCTACACCGGCTCGGCGCGGGCCCGCTGGATGCTGGAAAATATGCACGATGCGGTGAACCGGTTCTGGCTGGTGAAGCCCAAGGCCCTGACCCTGGACAGCCTGTTGAAGGATTAATGCCATGTCCGACGTATTCCAGTTTCTGAAAATCGCCCGCCGCGATGGCGCCAAAACCCCGGCCGAGGTGCGCAAGGCTGAGTTCAAGGAAATCTATGCGCCGATGGACCGCGACCAGGCCAGGGAGCAGGCCGACCGTTGTCTAGCTTGCGGCAACCCCTATTGTGAGTGGAAGTGCCCGGTGCACAACTACATCCCCAACTGGCTCAAGCTGGTCGACGAAGGCCGCCTCATCGAGGCCGCCGAGTTGTCGCACCTGACCAACTCGCTGCCCGAGGTGTGCGGCCGGGTCTGCCCACAAGATCGCCTGTGCGAGGGCGCCTGCACCCTGAATCAGTGCAACTTCGGCGCCGTCACCATCGGCCAGATCGAGAAATACATCAGTGAGACCGCCTTCGCCCAGGGCTGGCGGCCGGACATGTCCAAGGTGGTCGCCACCGGCAAGCGGGTGGCCATCGTCGGCGCCGGTCCAGCCGGGCTAGCCTGCGCCGACGTGCTGGCGCGCAATGGCGTCGCACCGACGGTATTCGACCGCCACCCGGAGATCGGCGGCCTGCTCACCTTCGGCATCCCCGAATTCAAGATGGAAAAAACGGTGATGTCGCGCCGGCGCGCAATCTTCGAAGGCATGGGCATCGCATTCCACCTCGACACCGAGGTCGGCAAGGACGTCGCCTTCGCCGACCTGGTCAAGGACTACGATGCCGTGTTCCTGGGCATGGGCACCTACACCTTCATGCAGGCCGGCATCCCCGGCGAGGATCTGCCGGGCGTGATGCCGGCCTTGCCGTTCCTGATCTCCAATGTCAAGAATTGCATGGGCCTCAAGCAGGACACCTTCATTGACATGAAGGGTCTCAAGGTCGTGGTCCTGGGCGGCGGCGACACGGCCATGGACTGCAACCGCACCTCCATCCGCCAGGGCGCGGCCAGCGTCACCTGCGCCTACCGCCGTGACGAGGCCAACATGCCCGGTTCCAAACGGGAAGTGGTCAATGCCAAGGAAGAAGGCGTGCAATTCCTATGGAACCGTCAACCGGTCGAGATCGTCGGCAACGGCAAGGTCGAAGGCATCAAGCTGGTCACCACCACGCTGGGCGAGCCCGACGCTCGTGGTCGCCGCGTCCCGGTGGTGGTCGAAGGCTCGGAAGAGATCGTGCCCTGTGACCGTATCCTGGTCGCCTTCGGCTTTCGGCCCAGCCCGCAACCCTGGTTCGCCGATTTCGGCATTGCCACGGAGCAAAACGGCCGGGTCGTCGCCAAGGGCTTCAAACACAACTACCAGACCGGTAACGAAAAGGTATTCGCCGGCGGCGACATGGTACGCGGCTCCGACCTGGTGGTCACCGCCGTCTGGGAAGGCCGCGAGGCCGCCAAGGGCATCCTGGAGTACCTCGGGCTGGCCTGATTCCGCCGAGGGAGAACGTGGCGATCTAGTCTGGCGCCGGTTCCTGGTATCCGGTCAGCATGTGATTGAGATAGGCCCTCAGCCTCGCCGGCTGGAGCGGTTTGTGCAATACCGGCAGTCCGGAATTCGAGATCGCCTGGATGGTGGTGGCCGCGGTGTCGCCAGTAAGCAATACGGCGGGAATCGCCGGCCCGAATGCGGCGCGCAATTCGGCGATCGCCTCGACCCCGGTCCGGCCATCGCGCAGCCGGTAATCGGTGAGGATGGCATCGGGCTTTCGGCCCAGTTCCTCTAGGTCCGCCTTGATCTGGTTGACGTCGAAGCCGACCGCGAGGTCGATGCCCCATTGGTCGAATACCAGGGTCATGGCCTCCAGTATCGTTTCATCATCGTCGATGAAAGCGACCAGCGGCGGCAGGCCATTTCTTGCCACGACAGCCTCTTCCCGAGGTGGGGTGATTTCCTCCTGGCTGGTCGGCGGCTCGCAGCGCGTCAGCCGGATACTGAAGCAGGAGCCTTTGCCCAGGGTGGAATGGACCGCAACCGGGCTACCCAGTAGCCGCGCCAGCCGCTGGACGATGGCCAGACCGAGGCCCAAGCCTTTATCCCGGCCCCGTTCCGGGTTTTCCAGTTGGAAGTATTCCTCGAAAATTCGCTCCTGGAACGCCTCGGCTATGCCTTTGCCGCTGTCCCATACTTCGATCAGCGCCCAATCTTGCTGCACCCGTCTCAGGCCGAGGATGACCCGGCCCTGATCGGTATAGCGAATGGCATTGGCGAGCAGGTTACCGAGGATGCGCTCCACCAGCACCGGGTCGCTGAACAACGTGGCGGCCGTGCCATGGACCCGCAATTGAATGCCCTTTTCGGCGGCCAGCGGCCCATACTGGCGCACCAAATGTTGGAACACCCGGTCGACCGCGAAACACTCCGGTCGCGCCACCACCACCCCGGCATCGAGCTTCGATATATCCAGCAAGGCATTGAGCAGAGACTCCATAGCGTGGGCGGAGGCATTAATGAATTCGGTCAGGCGCAACGGTTCGCCGCCCGCACCTCGCAATGTTTCCTTCAATGCCTCGACCAGCAGTATGAGCGCTTGCATGGGTTGACGCAGGTCATGGCTGGCAGCTGCCAGGAACCTCGAACGGGCCTTGACGGCGGCCTCGGCGGCCAACTTCTGGCTGCGCAGTTCGCGGGTCGCTTCCTCGATCCGCTGCGACATTTCCTCGGCGTGCCGCGCTATCACCTCGGCCATCTGATTGACGCCGCGTTCCAGTTCGCCTAGTTCACCCTGGGCCGACTCGCTCACCCGGATGCTTAGATCGCCGCTGGCTACGCCACGCACGGCCGCAATCACGGCATGTAGCGGCCGAGTCAAGGTCTGGCCAAGTCGCCAGGCCAAGGCCCCAGCGGCCAGTAGCAGGATTGAGGTAAAACCCAGTGTAGCCAGCAGGATATGTTGCCTGGCCTGTTCGATGGGTCTGGTGCTCAGGACAACGAGCACCTCGCCCAGCGTGACTTTGGTTTGCTGACCATCGGCCAGATAGGGATCGTTCTCGGCCCGTTTTTGCAGGCTGACCGGGTAACGAAAAAAGGCCAGGCCAGTGGACCTCCAGACTAGCGGCCGGGCCGCCGCGACCGGTACGGGGAGTATCCCGGCCTGGCCGCTAACCAGCCGCCAATGACCGGGCCGGTCGGCGATGCCAAGGGCGATACAGTCTTGCGCCACCCGCTCATAGTCCAGCAAGCGCTTGAGATAGTCATCGTTGCCGGCCGCCAGGTCGAATGCCGCCGATTCGGCGAGCCGTTGCGCCACTTCGCTGCCGCGTTCATCCAGGGCGGCCCACCCGGCAGCAATTTCCCGATGGACGAAATAGACCGCCAACAGGCTGCTGGCCAACAACAGTGGGATCATGGCCACCGCCATGATCCGGCTGCGCAGGCCATGGAACAGCGTTTTGCGGGCAGTCAGTCGGGGCGGCTCAGTCACTTGGCGGGTATCGATGCGCGGTGGTAGGGGCGATGCCATTCAAGCGCCATAGCCCGAACGGCGGTCAATCGGTTTGGCCCAGCCCCATCTTCTGGGCCAATAGCAGCGCCTCAGTACGGCTAGAGACGTCGAGAATACGGAACACCGCCGCCAGATGTATCTTTACCGTCCCTTCGGTGACCTTTAGATTTTGCGCGATCTGTCTATTGTTCTGGCCCTTGGCCAGCTCTCGCAACACCTCGATCTGCCGCCGGGACAGGCTTTTCTGGCGGCCATCGGCCAGCTCGATCAGGCGGGCGGCGCCGTCCGGGGCGCCAGGCGACAGCGAGGGTGGCACATAGACGCCGCCGGCCAGGACCAGGTTCAAGGCGCTGAGTATGACCTCACTGGACGAGTCTTTGCCGATGAAGCCCAGTGCGCCGCAGGCGAGCAGTCGCTCGATTTGATCGCGTTCCTCGACGGCGGACAAGACCACCAGCGGGATGTGCGGAAACAAGGCCCGGAATCGTTTCACGCCGTCGGCCCCGGCCATGCCTGGCATATATAGGTCGAGCAGCGCCAGATCGAGATCGTCTTGCCTTTGCGCCAGCTCAAACGCGGCCGGGTAGTCCTTGGCCTCGAACAACGTAACCTCTGCCGCCAGCTTCATCAGCACCGGCTTTACCCCTTCTCGAAATAGCGGGTGATCGTCGGCCAGCAGGATGCGCATTAGCGATAGGCCTTTATCGAGACAGCCCCAGGCGCTGCCACAAGGTCGAGGTCAAGCCGGCCTGGTTCAGGGTGTAAAAGTGCAGTCCGGGCGCCTCGTTGGTCAACAAACGGTCGCACAACTGAGTCATGAAATCCAGGCCGAAGGCCTTGATCGAGGCGCTATCGTCGTAATAACTCTCCAGCTTCTTGGCCAACCAGCGCGGAATTTCCGCGCCGCACATGGCTGAAAAGCGTGCTAGTTGACCGTAGTTGGAGATCGGCATGATGCCCGGCACGACGGGGATATCAATGCCCAGTGCCAGACACTCGTCACGAAACTGGAAATAGGCATCGGCATTGAAGAAATATTGTGTGATGGCAGCGTTGGCGCCGGCCTCAACCTTGCGCTTAAAGTTGAGCAGGTCCTGCTGATAATTCCGGGCCTGAGGGTGCATTTCCGGGTAGGCGGCCACCTCGATCTCGAACCAGTCGCCGGTCTCCTTGCGGATGAACGCCACCAGTTCGTTGGCGTAGCGGAATTCGCCCGGATCGGCTACCCCGGACGGCAGGTCGCCACGCAGCGCGACGATATGCCGGATGCCGTGGGCCTTATATGTTTGCAGTATCTCGCGGATGTTTTCCTCGGTGGAGCCGATGCACGACAGATGGGGCGCTGCGCCCAGTCCCTCGCTTTGTATTTCCAGCACGGTTTCCAGGGTGCGCTCGCGGGTGGAGCCGCCGGCGCCGAAGGTCACGGAAAAGAATCGCGGTTTCAACTGCGCCAGTTGCCGCCGGGTCTCGCGTAGCTTGGCCGCGCCCTCCGCCGTCTTGGGCGGGAAGAACTCCATGCTGAAGATATGCTCGGCCATGTCTTTTTCTCGTTCTAAGCTTTAATGCGAATTTTAACTCAGGGCCACCCCTAGCGCCCGCCCGATGGCCCAGGTGGCGGCACCGGCGGCCGCGCCGATCAGCAGCATCCGGAAGCCACCCCGCCAGGCCTGGCGGCCGGTAAACAGGCTTAGGGCGGCGCCAACCCCGAACAGACAGACAGCCGTAACCGCCATCATGCCGTACAGCGCCAATGGGCCATGCAGCAGCAAGAACGGCAGCAGCGGCATGAACGCGCCCAGCGCGAAGGCCAGAAAGGACGAGATGGCGGCCGCCGGCGGCGAGCCCAGTTCCTCCGGATTGAGGCCCAACTCCTCGCGCGCCAGGGTATCCAGGGCCTTATTCGGATCGCGAATCAAGTTATCCGCCAATTGTCTGGCTGCCGCGCGCTCCAGTCCCTTGGCCTGGTAGATCAAGGCCAGCTCGGCGGCTTCCTCCTGGGGATACTGGTCGAGTTCCTCGCGCTCCAGACCGATCTGGTATTCGTAAAATTCCCGTTGGGCGCGGACCGATACATATTCTCCGGCCGCCATGGAGAAGGCACCCGCCAACAGGCCGGCGACGCCTGACATGATAATCACCGAGGCCTCGCCCGAGGCCGCCGCCACGCCGACGATCAGGCTGGCGTTGGAGACCAGGCCATCGTTGACGCCGAATACCGCTGCCCGCAGGCTGCCGCCGCCCTGCTTGCCATGACGTTTGCCGACTTGATCGATGCGGGTCGGCACGACATGCGAGAGCGGCGTGTTATAGAGGGCCATGCCGCGTACCTTCATGGCCGCCAGCACACCTTTAAGCGGCGCGACGCCGAGACGGGGAATCAGCAGGCCGACCAGCCTGGCCCGCAAATCCGGCCGGTAGAGCGCCGGCAACGTGCCGCCCGCCTTGCCGATTTCCGCTTGCCATAGTTCCGCTTGCCGTTCCGCCGCCTGGGCCAGTTCCAGGAACAGCATTTGTCGCGCAGTGCCCGATTCAGCATCCGAAACCAGGCGATAGAGATAGGCCGAGCGTTTCTCCTCACGCCACGATTCGAGCGCCTTGTACTTCATTCGATGGCCCCACGGCGATATTGCACCGCCTCGGCGATATGAGCGGCGACTATGGTGTCCCGGCCAGCCAGATCGGCCAGCGTGCGGGCCAGCTTCAACACCCGATGATAGGCCCGGGCGGACAGGTTCAAACGCGAGATGGCCTGCCTGAGCAACTCGGCGCCGGCCGCATCCGGGGCGCAGCGGCTGTCCACCTCCGCCGTTTCCAGTGCGGCATTGGTCTTGCCCTGGCGGTCAATTTGCCGCGCGCGCGCCGCCAACACCCGAGCGCGCACGGTCGCCGACGATTCGCCGTTGGCCGCCGCCATCAAATCGGACTCGGGCAACGAGGGCACCTCGACGTGCATGTCGATCCGGTCCAGCAGCGGCCCCGAGAGTCGGCTCCGGTAGCGGCTCACCTGTTCCGGAGTACAGCGACATTTGCCCGATGGGTGGCCAAGGAAACCGCATGGGCAAGGGTTCATGGCCGCCAGCAACTGAAAACGAGCCGGAAAATCGGCCTGCCGGGCGGCGCGGGAAATGGTGATGCGGCCCGCCTCCAGCGGCTCGCGCAACACCTCCAGCGCCTGGCGGGAAAATTCGGGCAGCTCGTCCAGAAACAGGACGCCGCAATGCGCGAGGCTGACCTCGCCCGGCCTGGGGTTGCCACCGCCGCCCACCAGGGCCACCGACGAGGCGCTGTGATGCGGCGCACGAAAGGGCCGCACGCCCCAGGCGGCGACCTGAAAGAGACCGGCGAGGGACTGTACGGCGGCCGACTCCAGCGCCTCTTGTTCAGTCATGGCCGGCAGGATGCCGGGCAAGCGGCTGGCCAGCATCGATTTACCTGTGCCGGGCGGCCCCCGCATCAGCAATGAGTGACCGCCGGCGGCCGCGACCTCCAGGGCACGTTTGGCCGCCAGTTGACCCTTTACGTCGGCCATATCCAGGTAATTTGCTACGCCAACCGGCTCGGCCGCATCGGGCGCGGTCAATTCGCAGCGGCCGCTCAGGTGCGCACAGACCGCCAACAGGCTATCGGCTTGCAGGACCCTGGCGCCCTTGACCAGGGCCGCCTCACCGGCGCTCGCCCTGGGCAAGACGAAGACACGCCCGACGTTACGCGCCGCCAACAACATGGCCAGCGCCCCCCTGACCGGGCGTAGTTTGCCGTTCAGCGCCAACTCGCCCGCAAATTCATAGTCTGCCAGCCGGTTGCCGGGTATCTGGCCCGACGCCGCCAGCACCCCCAGGGCGATGGCTAGATCAAACCGGCCAGACTCTTTGGGCAGATCGGCCGGGGCCAGGTTGACCGTGATGCGACGGGCCGGAAACTCGAATCCGGATTGCAGGATGGCGGCCCGCACCCGTTCCCTCGACTCCTTCACCTCGGTCTCCGGCAGGCCGACCAGGGTAAGCGCCGGCAGGCCGTTGGCCAGGTGGACCTCTACCGTCACCTCGGGCGCAGCCATGCCGGCCAGGGCGCGGCTGAATAGAACCGCAAGACTACTCATTAACCTTCCCTACCGGTTTGGCCGGCGAAATTACGGCTAATCTTCCAACTTAGTCAGGCGTTGTTCGAGCGCCTGCAACTGCTCTCTGGTCTGGGCCAGAACCTGGGCCTGAACATCGAACTCTTCGCGGGTGACCAGATCCAGCTTGGCCAATCCCCCTGCCAAAACGGCCTTGAGGTTTTTTTCGATATCCTTGGCCGGCGAGGCCGCCATCACCTCGGATAAGCGCGCCGAGACCTCCTCGAACAATTTTTTCTTGAGCATCTTCGATCCCTCCATAGCCACGATTCAGGCAGTTTACCAAAGGCCAGTGGCCAATCGGTCGTACCAGTATGGTGCGGACCGAGTCGCCACCGCACCGTTTCCGTGCGGTTTTCTGGATGAATTCCACAGTGCGTTTGTAACAAATTGTTTTACTTGATTATTTTTTAATGGCACGGGGAATGCTAAAGCAGGTTGTGCGCCTTTGCACCATACACTTTTCATGGAGCCAAAGATGAAGAAATTAACCCCCGCCCTCGTGTTTTGCGGCCTTGTTTCCCTTGTTTCCGCCGCCCTCGCCGATGGCGCCCCCGCCAGCACGTTGACCGGCAATATCGGCGTCGCCTCGGATTACATCTTCCGGGGTGTCAGCCAAACTCAGCACCAACCCGAAATTTCCGGCGGTTTCGATTACAGCCACTCCAGCGGCCTGTATGTTGGCACCTGGCTGTCCAATCAGGCCTGGGTGAATGCCGGCCCGTACAAGACCAACAGCAGCCTGGAATGGGACCTGTACGGCGGCTACCGCGGCAGCCTGCCCGCCGACCTGGGCTATGACGTAGGGCTGATCAGCTATTACTACCCTGGCAATCGCTCAGGCGCCCTTGCGGGAGCCCCTACGCCCGACACCGTCGAGGCCTATGCGGCCCTAAGCTGGAAGATGCTGTCCCTGAAGTACAGCTATGCCGCTTCCGATTATTTCATCGGCTGGGGAGCGGATGGTGTCACCAAGACCCGAGGCAGCAACTACCTGGAACTGAACGCCACCCAGGACCTGGGCGCCGGCTGGGGCGTGCTCGGCCATGTCGGCCATCAGAAGGTCAAGAATGTGTCGGATGCCAATTACACCGACTGGAAGGTGGGCGTCACCAAGGATGTCGGTTATGGCACGGTGACCCTGGCCTATTCCGACACTGATGCGCACGACAGCTCCTACACCTTTGCCGGCAAGAAGGTCGCCAATGGTCGAGTGGCGCTGGCTTTCGGCAAGACCTTCTAACCATGTTGAGCATCGGGAGACAGTCATGAAATTCATAACCGCCATCATCAAGCCTTTCAAGCTCGACGAGGTGCGTGAAGCACTGGCCACGCTGGGCGTGTCCGGCATCACCGTCACCGATGTCAAGGGCTTCGGCCGCCAGAAGGGTCACACCGAGCTATACCGGGGCGCCGAGTATGTGGTGGATTTTCTGCCCAAGGTGAAGGTCGAGGTGGCCGTCATGGCCGTTTTGCTCGACCAGGCCATCGAGGCCATTCAAAAGGCTGCCCAGACCGGCAAGATCGGCGACGGCAAGATATTTGTTTGGGATCTGGAACAAGTGGTTCGCATCCGCACCGGTGAAGCCGGTGAGGCTGCGGTCTGAAGGAGAAGCAGATGAAACGCCTTTTCACTACCTTGATGTTGTTGGCCACGCTCGGGTTCACCGGTCTGGCCCTGTCCGATGATGCGCCTTTGGCCGCCACGGCCCCGGCCGCGACGACGCCAGCCCCCGCTGCCGCTCCGGTGGCGCCAGCGGTTGCGGCATCGGCGGCTCCGGCCGCCGCTGCGGCTGCACCAGCGCCCACGCCCAACAAGGGTGACACCTCCTGGATGCTGGTCTCCACGCTGTTGGTCATCATGATGTCCATCCCCGGCCTGGCGCTGTTCTACGGCGGTTTGGTGCGCAGCAAGAACATGCTATCGATCCTGATGCAGGTGTTCTCGATCTTCGCGCTGATCATCGTGCTGTGGGCCATCTACGGCTACTCGCTGGCGTTCACCCAAGGCAATGCCTTCTTCGGCGGTTTCGACCGGCTGTTCCTCAAGGGCATCTTCAACCCGATCGATGGCAGCGTCGCCAATGCCGCCACCTTCAGCAAGGGCGTGGTGTTGCCGGAGTTCGTGTTCGTGGCCTTCCAGGCCACCTTCGCGGCGATCACCGTGGCCTTGACCGTGGGCGCCTTCGCCGAGCGCATGAAGTTCTCGGCGGTGCTGTTGTTCGCGGCGCTGTGGTTTACCTTCGCCTACATCCCGATGGCGCACATGGTGTGGTACTGGGCGGGTCCGGATGCCTACACCACCCAGGCCGCAGGCGACGCCGCGACGGCAACGGCCGGCTGGCTGTTCCAAAAAGGTGCGCTCGACTTCGCTGGCGGCACTGTGGTGCATATCAACGCCGGGATCGCTGGTCTGGTAGGCGCCATGATGGTGGGCAAACGGATCGGCTATGGCCGTGAGGCCTTCACCCCGCACAGCCTGACCATGACCATGATCGGTGCCTCGCTGTTGTGGGTCGGTTGGTTCGGCTTCAATGCCGGTTCGGCGCTGGAAGTGGGCGGCACGGCGGCGCTGGCCTTCGTCAATACCCTCAACGCCACGGCGGCGGCGGCGCTGACCTGGACCCTGGCCGAGTGGCTGCTCAAGGGCAAGCCCTCGATGCTGGGCGCGGCATCCGGTGCGGTGGCAGGTCTGGTCGCCATCACCCCGGCTTGCGGCTGGGTGGGCGCCGGCGGCGCCCTAGCTATCGGCGCCTTGGCCGGTGTGGTCTGCCTGTGGGGCGTCACCGGCCTGAAGAAGCTGCTGGGCATCGACGATGCGCTGGATGTGTTCGGCATCCACGGCATCGGCGGCATCCTGGGCGCGCTGCTGACCGGGGTATTCAACACCTGGTCCATGGGCGGCACCGGCATCGTCGACTACGTCAACAACAAGGTCATCGATACCGAAATTGGCGCTCAAGTCTGGATTCAGACGCAAGCGGTATTGACCGCCTTGATCTGGTCGGGCCTGGTGGCCTTCGTGGTATTCAAGCTGATCGACCTGACCATCGGTCTGCGGGTCTCGGAAGAGGAAGAACGCGAAGGCCTTGATACCGCCAGCCACGGCGAGCGCGCTTACAACCTGTAAGCCACGATTGCTCCTTCTGCCTGCTTCCCCTCACAGGCAGTTTTACCAAGGCGCCGCAAGGCGCCTTTTTTTATGCTTTGCTATAGTCGCCATCATGAAACTACTGATCCTTGCCGTCGGCGACAAATTGCCCGCCTGGGCCGAGACGGCGGCAGCCGAATACGTCAAACGAATGCCGCGCGAGGCACGCGTCGAGGTCGTGCCGATTCGGCCCGAAAAACGCTCGGGGCAGTCAGCCGAGCGAATCAAGACGCTGGAGGCGGCGCGCATCCTGGAAAAATTGCCGCCTGGTTATAACCTGGTGGCGTTGGATGAACACGGCAAGGAGCCGACCACCCGCGAGCTGGCGCTGACCCTGGACGATTGGCTACAGTCCGGCCGTGATATCGCGCTGGTCATCGGCGGCGCCGACGGTCTCTCGCCCGATCTACTGGGCCGCGCCCAAATGACCCTGTCACTGTCGCGCCTGACCTTGCCCCATGCCCTGGCCCGGGTGCTGCTTGTCGAGCAGTTGTACCGTGCCTGGACGCTATTGGCCAATCATCCATACCATCGGGATTAACAAGGTAGAATCCGGCTCATTATGAGCAAACCGCTTTATCTCGCCTCGCAAAGTCCGCGCCGGCTCGAACTGCTACGCCAGATCGGCCTATTGCCGACCACGCTGCGTTTGGGCGTCGACGTCGACGAGACGCCGCTGCCCGGCGAGGGCGCCGTGGCGTATGTCTCTCGTCTTGCCCGGCGCAAGGCCGAGGCCGGCTTGCTGGCCATCGCCGAGCGCGGGTTGCCGGTCTTGCCGATCGTGGCGGCAGATACCACGGTGACGATAGACGGCGCAACCCTGGGCAAGCCCGCCGACGCCGGCGAGGCAGCCGATATGCTGCGCCGTTATTCTGGCCGCGCCCATACCGTGCTAACCGGCGTGGCGGTCGCCCTGGGCGGTCGCCTGAAGTCGGCCGTTTCCGAAAGCGAGGTCTATTTCAAGCCGCTTTCCGAGACCGAAATCGCCGCTTACGTAGCCAGCAAGGAAGGCTACGACAAGGCTGGTGGCTACGCCATCCAGGGCCGCGCGGCGGTATTCGTGACGCGGCTTTCGGGCAGCTATTCGGGGGTTATGGGGCTGCCACTGTTCGAGACATCTGAATTACTGAAAGCCGTGGGCTTCGTGGCGCTGTAGCAGCGAGTCGAGAGTCGGGCATGAAGTGCGTGGCCGACTCTCGACTCTCCACTATTGCGGGCCGACCATGAGCGAAGAAATACTGATTAACGTCACCCCGCAGGAAACGCGGGTTGCAGTGACCTATCTGGGCGCGGTACAGGAGGTGCACATCGAGCGCGCCAGCCAACGCGGCCTGGTGAGCAATGTCTACCTGGGCAAGGTGAGCAGGGTGCTGCCCGGTATGCAGTCGGCCTTCATCGACATCGGCATTGAGCGCGCCGCCTTTCTGCATGTCGGCGACATCTGGGATGCCCGCGATGGCGACACCCTGCGGCCGATCGAGCGGGTCCTGCACGAAGGCCAGAACATCCTGGTCCAGGTCATCAAGGACCCAATCAGCGCCAAGGGCGCGCGGCTATCGACCCAGATCAGCATGGCCGGCCGCTTCCTGGTTTACCTGCCGCAGGAGACCCGCATCGGTATCTCTCAGAAGATCGAGGACGAGGCCGAGCGCGAACTATTGCGCAGTCGTCTGCAAGGCCTGCTGCCGCAGGACGAACATGGCGGCTTCATCATCCGCACCATGGCCAACATCGCCGAGGACTGCGAGTTGGCGGCCGACGTCGAGTATCTGCGTACCTTGTGGGATGCCATCAAGAACCGCGCCAACACCAGCGAGGGGCCGGCCCTGATCTATCAGGAGCTGGATCTGGCTCACCGTGTTCTGCGCGACTTCGCCAACGACCAGACCGACCGCATCCTGATCGACTCGTGCGAGACCTATCAGCGCATGATGGGCTTCGCCGAGGACTTCACCCATAACCTGGTCAAGAAGATCAACCTCTATGTCGCTGAACGGCCGCTGTTCGACCTGTATGGCGTCGAGGATGAAATCGAAAAGGCGCTGAGCCGGCGGGTGGACCTGAAATCGGGCGGCTATCTGATTATCGACCAGACCGAGGCGCTGACCACCATCGATGTCAACACCGGCGGCTATACCAGCGGTCGGACCTTCGACGAGACCATCTTCAAGACCAACCTGGAGGCCTCGCAGGTCATCGCCCGGCAACTGCGTTTGAGAAACCTGGGCGGCATCATTATTGTCGACTACATCGACATGGACGTGGCGGCGCACAAGGAGGCTGTACTCAACGAGCTGACCAAGGGCATCGCCAGCGACCGCACCCGCATCACCGTCAACGGCTTCACCACGCTCGGCCTGGTCGAGATGACCCGCAAGCGAACCCGCGAGAGTCTGGCCAGGCAGATCTGCGAGCCCTGTCCGACCTGCCAGGGCCGGGGTCAGATCAAGACCGCCCAGAGTGTGTGCTACGAAATTCTGCGCAACCTAATGCGCGAGGCGCGCCAGTTTGACGCCAGCGAGTTCCGTATCCTGGCCTCGCCAACGGTGATCGACTTGTTCCTCGACGAGGAATCGCAAAACCTGGCACAACTATCCGACTTTATCGGCAAGCCGGTCTCGCTCCAGGTCGAAAGCCTGTTCACCCAGGAGCAGTACGACATCATCCTGATCTAAGGGGCTGCCCCTAAGGGTCAGGGCAACGCCCCAAGCCAAGTCATTTCACCAGCGTTTTGGGTTCTCTGGACTCGCCCGCGTCCGCCAGACGACGCAGATATTCGCGCCAATAGACATCGTAATGCTGGCCCAGGTCATATAGATAATCCCAGGAGTAGATACCCGAGTCATGCTGGTCGTCGAACACCAGTGTCACGGCGTACTGGCCGACCGGCTCGACGGCGGTGATATCGACCTCCTTCTTGCCGACTTGCAGCGTCTCCTGGCCGGGGCCATGACCGCGCACCTCGGCGGATGGAGAAAACACGCGCAAGCCCTCGAACGGCAGATTGAAACGGCTACCGTCGTTAAAGGCGATCTCCATGATCTTCGACTGCTTGTGCAGCTTGATCTCGGTCGGGATGGGTGTTTGGTTGGACAGACCGGCCATGCAAGTTCCTTGGTTGATTTGCGAGAAGGTCTAGTGTGCCAGTCAGCAGCCAGCACGGCAATGCCATAGTCGTATTGTCAGGTATTAACTCGCGCTCACCCAACGTTACCCAAATGTACTATCGCCGCCACGTCGGTGTGCATCATACTTAACAAACAACTTTAAGTGTGGCCTCTATCATACTAATTAAAATCAATTGGCGAGTCTTTTGTCGTGGTTGTAAGTCATTGTTGCCATTAAAAAAATCAAGGTTCGTCGCTTGACGCCACAGTATTTCCTTCTCTATAGTGGGCATTAGTGGGACAGAGTGGAGGAAAGTGGGGTTTTAGTGGAAACACCAACCCTTTGGAATCAAGATGTTTCGCGGCGCGACACCCATTACCCTAGACGGTAAAGCCAGGTTGGCGATACCGACCAAGTTACGCGACCTGCTGATGCAGCGTTGTGGGGGGCATCTCGTCCTGACCCTGGATCTGGCCGGCTGTCTTCTACTTTACCCATTCCCCGAGTGGGAACCGATCGAGCGCAAGCTCAATGCGCTACCTAGCTTCAACCCCATAAGTCGCCAGATGCAGCGTCTGCTGGTCGGCAATGCCACCGACCTAGAAATGGACGGCTCGGGCCGTATCCTCTTGCCGGCCTTGCTGCGCGAACGCGCGAGCCTGGACCGAGAGGTCATCCTGGTCGGACAGGGCAATCGATTCGAGGTCTGGAGTGCGGCGGGTTGGCAGACGCAGTGCGACAGCGCTGCCGATCTGCCCGCCCAGTTGAATGAAGCACTAACCAAGGGCGAGATTCCAGATGAACTCAAGGGCTTCTCGCTGTGAGCCCGGCCCAGGACATGGGCCACGCCGCAGTCCTGCTCTACGAGGCGCTGACGGCGCTGAACGTGCGCCCGGATGGCGTTTATATCGATGCCACCTTCGGCCGTGGCGGCCACAGTCAGGCGCTCCTCGACCGGCTTGGGCCGACTGGCCGCTTGCTGGCGCTGGATCGCGATCCCGAGGCCGCCACCGTGGCACGGACTTGGCGCGATCCGCGCTTTTCAATCGCCCATGTATCTTTCAGTGGTATGGCTCAGGCGGCGCTGACGCACGGCATAACCGTGGCCGATGGGGTGTTGTTCGATCTGGGCGTTTCCAGTCCGCAGATCGACACGCCGGAGCGAGGTTTCAGCTTTCGCCACGATGCGCCGCTGGATATGCGCATGGATACCAGCCGCGGTCTCAGCGCGGCACAGTGGCTGGCTCTCGCCCAGGAGGACGAATTGGCCCGAGTGGTACGTGATTATGGCGAAGAGCGGTTTGCTAAGTCGGTTGCAAGGGCGATTGTCGCGGCGCGCGCGGAGCAACCGATCGCCACGACCGGCCAGCTTGCGCGGATCGTGGCGGGCGCGGTACACAGCCGCGAGCGCGGCCAGGACCCGGCCACGCGTACCTTTCAGGCTATCCGGATTCACATTAACCGGGAACTTGACGAGATCGTCGAGGCATTGCCGCAAGCGGTCGATTTGTTACGTCCCGGAGGGCGGCTGGCAGTGATTAGCTTTCATTCCCTGGAGGACAGGCTGGTGAAGCGATTCATGCGCGCCGAGGCGAGTGGTGAGGACGCGCCGAAAGAGATTCCCCTGCTTGCGAATCAGTTGAAACCCGGCCGGCTGCACTTGATCGGCCGCGCGATCAAGGCCTCGGATAAGGAAATCGCGGGCAATCCGCGCGCCCGCAGCGCGGTGCTCAGGGTAGCCGAACGCAGTATGGCAGGATTTGTGGAGCCGACATGTACCGGCTGAATCCAATCCTGGCGGCGATCCTGGTCGTCTGCTCCCTTGCGGTTGTCACAGCGCGCCACCAGGCGCGCGAATTGTTTATGGCGCTCCAGACCGAGCAGAACAAGAGCCGGCATCTGGATATCGAATGGGGTCGTTTGCAACTGGAGCAGAGCACCTGGGCCATGCCCTCGCGGATTGAACAAATCGCCCGTGGCCAATTGCGCATGTCGGTGCCGGATGCGAAACAGATTCAGGTACTCAAGACGCCGGATAACAAATCATGAGTCGCGCCCGTAACCCCATCCTGCAACTCGATCTGCAATGCTGGCGTAAACGCCTGCTGATGGCGCTGGTGTTCGGCGGATTCACCGTTTTAACCGCACGCGCCGCCTATCTACAGGGCTGGCGCAACGATTTCCTCAACCAGCAGGGTGATATGCGGGTCCAGCGCGTGGTCGAAATGCCAGCCCATCGCGGCATGATTACCGACCGCAGGGGCGAACCGCTGGCGATCAGCACACCGGTCGAGTCGATCTGGCTCAACCCACGCGAGGCCGACGCCACGCCGAGCCAGATACAAGCGCTGGCCAGCAAGCTGGACTGGGATCCGGATAGCCTGGCGCGTCTGTTCGCGAACAAAGGCAAAGCCTTCGTCTATCTAAAACGGCAATTGCCGCCCGAGGTCGCCGACGCGGTGCAGGCCATGGCGATCAAGGGCATCCATACGACCCCCGAATACCGCCGCTATTACCCGGCCGGCGAGGTGATCGGCCAGGTGTTGGGCGTGACCGGGGCCGACGACAACGGCCTGGAGGGCATCGAATACGCCTATCAATCCTGGCTGGGCGGCGAACCGGGCGCTAAGCGGGTAGTCAAGGACCGCCTGGGCAACACCATCGAGGACCTCGAACTGGTCCGATCGCCCAAGCCGGGCCGGGACCTGACCTTAAGCCTGAACCTGCAATTGCAGTACCTGGCCTATCGCGAGTTGTCTGCGGCGGTCGCGGCCAACAAGGCCAGGGCCGGCGCGCTGGTGGCGCTCGATACCCGCACCGGCGAGATACTCGCCCTGGCCAACGTGCCGACCTTCAACCCCAACAACCGCGCCACCATGACCCCGGAGCGGGACCGTAATCGGGCGGTCGCCGACACCTACGAGCCCGGTTCCACCATCAAGCCATTCCTGGTCTCAGCGGCGCTGGAGGCCGGCGCGGTAACCCCGGAAACCCGCATCGACACCGATCCGGGCTGGCTGCAAATCGGCGAAAAACGCATCCACGACGTCCATTCCAAGGGACTGCTCAGCGTCGCCGAGGTCATCCAGGTCTCCAGCAACGTCGGCGCGGCCAAGATCGCCCTGGCCATGAAGTCCGAGGACTACTGGAAGGTGTTGAGTCATGCCGGCTTCGGGGCGGCGCCGGGTTCCGGCTTCCCAGGCGAGGCCGGCGGCAAATTGCGTCCCCATGAGACCTGGCGGCCGATCGAAAAGGCCACCATGGCATTCGGCATGGGCATGTCGGTCAGCCTGCTGCAACTGGCGCGCGGCTACTGCGCCTTTGCCGACGACGGCGTGCTGCCCCGGATCACCATCCTGAAGCGTGACGCCCCGCCTGTCGGGGTCCGCGTGTTGTCTGCCAAGACCGCAAGGGCGATGCGCGACATGCTGGAAAGCGTAACCCAGCCCAATGGCACGGCGCCCCAGGCCCGGATTACCGGCTACCGGGTCGGCGGCAAGACCGGCACCGCACACAAGGCCGTGGCCGGCGGCTATTCGGCCAACAAATACATCGCCTCGTTCGTCGGCATGGCGCCAATGTCCGACCCGCGCGTGGTGGTGGCGGTGATGATCGACGAACCGACCGGCAAGGAATACTACGGCGGCCAGATAGCGGCCCCGGTATTCGCCAAGGTCATGGCCGACAGCCTGCGCTTCATGGCCATCCCGCCCGACCGACCGCTAGAAATAGTGCCGACGGCGAGCGGCAGCGCGGAGGAACCGACCTGATGGCCGTTGCCGCCCTGATCGCCAAATTGCATCGCCTACCGGGGGTGACCGGCCTGACCGCCGACAGCCGCCAGGTGCGGCCCGGCAATGTCTTCCTGGCAATGCCCGGCGCCACCCATGACGGCCGCGCGCATATCCCGGCCGCCATTGCCGCCGGCGCCGCCGCCGTAGTCTGGGAGTCCGAAGACTATACCTGGCCGGCCGAGCTTGCCGTGGCCAATTTCCCGGTTAACGGCTTGCGGGCCAAGGCACCGGCCATTGCCGCCGCCTGGTGGCAAGACCCGTCGCAATCGCTCTGGATGACCGGCATCACCGGAACCAACGGCAAGACCTCGTGCTGTCACTGGCTGGCCGAGGCGTTTGGTCGCCTGAAGCGCAAAACTGCCGTCGTCGGCACCTTGGGCAACGGCTTTCCGGGCGAATTGCAAGGCGCCCGCCACACCACGCCGGACGCCGTCACGCTACAGGGGCTACTGGCCGGATACCGCGCTGCCGGCGCAGCGGGCGTGGTCATGGAGGTATCCTCCCATGCCCTCGATCAGGGCCGGGTCGAGGGCGTGGCCTTCGATGTCGCGGCGCTGACCAACCTGTCCCGCGATCACCTGGACTATCACGGCGACATGACCGCCTACGCCCACGCCAAAATCCGGCTATTCGACTGGCCCAACCTGAAATGGGCGGTGCTCAACCTGGAGGACAGACTGGGCCGCCGCCTGTACAACGACCTGGCCGGACGCGACGTACACCGACTCAGTTATGGCCTGGGCGTCGGCGAGATTTGCGGCGAGGCGTTGCGGCTGAGCGCCGAAGGGCTGACCATGACGGTAGCGACCCCGTGGGGCCACGGCGAGTTGCACGCCGGTCTGATCGGCCGCTTCAACGCCGAGAATCTGCTGGCCTGCCTGGGGGTTCTGCTGGCTAGTAACGTGACGCTGGACGACGCGCTCGGCGCCCTGCAACCGACCCGTCCGGTAGCCGGCCGGATGCAGCGCCTGAGCCACAGCGGCCAACCGACCGTGATCGTCGATTACGCCCACACCCCCGATGCCCTGGACAAAACATTGACCACCCTGCGCGACCTGACCGCCGGCCGGCTGATTTGCGTATTCGGCTGCGGCGGCGGCCGGGACAAGGGCAAGCGGCCGCTGATGGGCCAGACGGCCGCCCGTCTGGCTGACCGCGTTATCGTCACCAGTGACAATCCGCGCCACGAGCAACCGGCCGAGATCGTCACCGACATACTGGTCGGGATGCCGGCCGGCCAGACCGTCGAACTGGACCGGGCCGCCGCCATCCGCGCGGCTGTCGCCGAGGCGACAGCCAAGGACATTGTCCTGATCGCCGGCAAGGGCCACGAGGACTATCAGGAGATCGCCGGGGTCCGGCGCCCCTTCTCGGATGTAGCGACAGCGGAACAGGCATTGAGGGAGACCCGCCATGCGCTTGCATGAAGCGGCCCTGGCCTTGAACGCCCGCGCTATCGGCCCGGATGTCGAATTCGGCGCGGTCGCCAGCGACAGCCGTAACCTGCTGGCTGGTGCGCTGTTCGTCGCCTTGCGCGGCGAGCGCTTCGATGGTCACCGCTTCGCCGCTCAGGCGCTGGCCCAGGGCGCGGCGGCGGTGATGGTCGATAGCCAGGCCAACCTTGATCTGGCGCCCGCCATCATCGTACCGGATACCCGCCTGGCGCTAGGCCAGTTGGCCGCCTGGCAGCGCCGCCGGATGCCGGCCAAGGTGCTGGCCATCACCGGCAGCAACGGCAAGACTACGGTCAAGGAGATGCTGGCGGCGATCCTCAAGCGCAGCGCCGGCGAGTCGGCCGTGCTGGCTACCGTCGGCAATCTGAATAACGACATTGGTATGCCGCTGACCCTGCTGCGGCTGACCCCCGAACATCGTTATGCCGTGCTGGAAATGGGCATGAACCATCCCGGCGAGCTGAGCTATCTAAGTCGTCTGGCCCAGCCGGATGCGGCCCTGGTCAACAATGCACTGCGCGCCCACCTCGCTGGACTAGGCAGTGTCGAGGCAGTAGCAAAAGCGAAGGCCGAGATTTATGCCGGTCTGAAAGCGGACGGGGTCGCCCTGGTCAACGCTGACGATCCCCATGCCGCGTTATTGCGCGCCCTGGCCGGCTCGCATCGCTGCGTCGATTTCGGTCTAGCACAGGGCGACATCCGGGCGGATTACCAGCTACACGATTTCGCTTCGGATATGACCCTGCATACACCAGCCGGCGCGGTCGAGCTGACCCTGAATGTGCCCGGTTTGCACAACGTCTGCAATGCCCTGGCCGCTGCCGCCATGGCCCACGTCGCGGGCGTGTCGCCGTCCGACATTGGGCACGGTTTGGCGGCTTACACCGGCGTCAAGGGCCGGCTCCAGCCCCATGCCTGCATCCTGGGCGCGAGGCTGATCGACGACAGTTACAACGCCAATCCGGATTCGGTTGCCGCCGCGATCGCGGTACTTGCGGCGCAGCCGGGCAAACGCATCCTGGCACTCGGTGACATGGGCGAGCTGGGCGCCGGTGCGGCCGGGCTGCATGGCGAAATCGGCGTGTCAGCAAAACGGGCCGGCATCGACCGCTTGCTCTGTCTGGGCGAGTTGACCGTGCACACGGTCCAGGCATTCGGTCCTGGCGCCATGCATTTCGAGCGCATCGAGGAATTGCTGGCCGAGCTGGAACAGGCCCTGGGGCCGGAGGTCACGGTGCTGGTAAAAGGTTCCCGCTTTATGCAAATGGAGCGGGTAGTAAAGTCGTTTATCGAGGAGCACGTATGCTCCTGACCCTTTCCCAGTGGCTTGGCCACGACATCCGCGCCTTCAACGTCTTCGGCTATATCACCTTGCGCGCGGTGTTGGCGGCGCTGACCTCGTTGCTGATCTCGTTCCTGCTCGGTCCCTGGATGATCCGCAAGCTGACCTTGTTGAAGGTCGGCCAGCCGGTGCGCGACGACGGCCCCCAGACCCATCTGGTCAAGGCCGGCACGCCGACCATGGGCGGCGCCTTGATACTCGCCTCGATTACCGTGACCACGCTGCTCTGGTCCGACCTCTCCAGCCATTACGTCTGGGCCTTGCTGCTCACCCTGCTCGGCTTCGGCGCCATCGGCTGGGCCGACGACTGGCGCAAGGTGGTGGCCAAAAATCCCAAGGGTCTGGCCTCGCGCTGGAAATATTTCTGGCAGTCGGTCATTGCCGTGATCGTCGCCGCCTGGCTGGCCTGGTTGGCCCACCTGCCGGCCCAGACCGAGCTGATCGTGCCCTTCTTCAAGCACTTCGTCATGCCGCTAGGCACAGTGGGCTTCGTAACCCTGGCCTATTTCGTCATCGTCGGCTCAAGCAACGCGGTCAACCTGACCGATGGCGCCGACGGCCTGGCCATCCTGCCCACGGTGATGGTGGCCGGCGCCCTAGCCATCTTCGCCTATGTCGCCGGCCACGCCGTGTTCTCGCACTACCTCGGCCTGCCGCATATTCCGGGTGCCGGCGAACTGGTGATCTTCTGCTCCGCCATCGTTGGCGCGGGGCTGGCCTTTCTATGGTTTAACGCCTATCCGGCCGAGGTCTTCATGGGCGATGTCGGCGCCCTGGCGCTGGGTGCGGCATTGGGTACCGTGGCGGTCATCGTGCGCCAGGAAATCGCGCTGTTCATCATGGGCGGCGTATTCGTGGCCGAGGCCATCTCGGTGATGCTCCAGGTCGGCTCCTTCAAGTTGCGCGGCAAGCGGGTGTTCCTGATGGCGCCGATCCACCATCACTTCGAAAAGAAGGGCTGGAAGGAGACGCAAGTCGTCGTCCGGTTCTGGATCATCAGCATGATCCTGGTGTTGATTGGCCTGGCCTCGTTGAAGCTGCGGTGACGATGCGCCCCTCACTCCTCCCCCCTCACTCCTCACTCCAAGGCAAGAAGGCGCTGGTCGTGGGTCTCGGCGATAGCGGCGCCGCCTGCGTGCGCTGGTTGGTCGAGCATGACGCTCGGGTGCGCGGCACCGATACGCGCGCCGCGCCGCCCCATGCTGTGCATCTGGCCGAGGCATTCCCGGAGGCCACACTCACCCTGGGCGGCTTCGTCACCGCCGATTTCGACTGGTCCGATCTGATCGTGGTCAGCCCAGGTGTGGCCGTGGCCACGGCCGAGATTCAGGCGGCAAAGGGGGCCGGCAAGGACGTCCTCGGCGATGTCGAACTGTTCGCCCGAGCCATCGCCGGCAGCCGCTCCAAGGTCATCGCCATTACCGGATCGAACGGCAAGAGCACCGTAACTGTACTCGCCGGCCACCTGTGCGCCGCCGCCGGGTTAGACGCCGTGGTAGCCGGCAATATCGGCCTGCCGGTGCTGGACGCCTTGACTGAACGCGAGCTCGCAGATCGGCTGCCCGACGTCTGGGTGCTGGAGCTATCGAGCTTTCAGTTGGAGACCACGACCAGCCTGCGCCCTGACGCCACCACGGTATTGAATATCTCCGAGGACCACATGGATCGCTACCGCGATCTGGCTGATTATGCCGAGACCAAGGCGCGCATCCTGAGCGCCGGCGTCCAGGTGCTGAACCGCGACGATCCGGCTGTGATGGCCATGGCCCGCGCCGATCTGACGCGGCGCACCTTCGGTCTGAACGCCGGCGATTATGGCCTGCTTGAACGCCAGGGCCGGACCTGGCTGGCCGAGGGCGAACAGGCCTTGTTGCCGGTCGACGAGTTGCCCATCGCCGGTCTGCATAACGCCGCCAACTGCCTGGCCGCACTGGCCTTGTGTCGGGCCATCGGCCTGCCCTACGAAAAGCTGCTGCCGGCCCTGCGCACCTTCAAGGGCTTGCCGCACCGGGTCGAAAAGGTGGCGACCGTGGCTGGGCGAACCTTCTACGACGACTCCAAGGGCACCAATGTCGGCGCCACGGCGGCCGCGCTGAGGGGTTTTAGCGTACCGGTCGTACTGATCGCCGGCGGCGATGGCAAGGGCCAGGATTTCACGCCATTGCGCGCGGCGGTCGGCCATACCCGGGCGGTAGTCCAGATCGGTCGTGACGGGCCGTTGGTCGAGGCTGCCCTCGCCGGCGCCTGCCCCGTCGTCCGGGCCGAGACCATGGCCGAAGCGGTACGACACGCCTACGCTTTGGCGCAGCCCGGCGATGCCGTGCTGCTGTCGCCGGCTTGCGCCAGTTGGGACATGTTCCGTAACTATATCCATCGTTCCGAGGCGTTTATCGCCGCCGTCGAGGCACTGGACCCGGAGGCGGCCCATGTTCAATAACGCCGCTGTCCGTCGCACCTCGCTGGCGCCTGTCGACTGGTCGCTGCTGTGGACGGTGTTCGCCCTGCTCGGCCTGGGCCTGGTGATGGTCTATTCGGCGTCCATCGCCATCGCCGAGGCCAAGAGCGCCTATCATCAATCGACCTACTACCTGATGCGCCACGCCGCTTACCTGGTGGTCGGGTTGGCCGCCGCCTATGGCGCCTTCCAACTGCCCTCCAGCCTATGGCAAAAGATGGCGCCCTATCTGTTCTTCGGCTTGGCACTCTGCCTGATCGCGGTCTTGATACCGGAGCTGGGCCGAGCGGTCTATGGCAGCCGACGCTGGATACCGCTTGGGCCGCTGGGTAATTTTCAGCCCTCTGAGTTGGTCAAGTTGTTCACCGTGATCTATGCCGCCGATTACGCGGTGCGCAAAGCGGCCCTGATGCAGAACCTGAGACATGGCTTCATGCCGATGTTCATGGTCATGCTGGTAGTCGGCTGGCTATTGCTGATGGAACCGGACTTCGGCGCCTTCGTGGTCATCGTCGCCATCGCCTTGGCCGTGCTGTTCCTGGGCGGCCTCAACGGGCGGCTGTTCGGCGGCCTGATCGTCATGTTGGCGATCGGCTTCGTGCTGCTGATCTGGCTGTCGCCCTATCGCTTGCAACGGGTGATCGGCTTCATGGACCCCTGGGCCGATCCCTATGGCAAAGGCTATCAGCTCACCCATGCCCTGATCGCCCTGGGCCGGGGCGAATGGTTTGGTGTCGGTCTGGGTGAGAGCGTGGAAAAACTGTTTTATCTGCCCGAGGCCTATACCGACTTTCTACTCGCGGTGACTGGCGAAGAACTCGGCTTCATGGGGGTTACGGCGATCATTGGCCTATTCGCCTGGCTGGTCTGGCGGGCCTTCGCGATCGGCTGGCAGTCGGCGCTCATGGGCCGCAATTTTCAGGCCCTGACCGCCCAGGGCATCGCTGTCTGGCTGGCCATGCAAAGCCTCATCAATATGGGCGTCAATCTCGGCCTGCTGCCAACCAAGGGGCTAACCCTGCCACTGATGAGCTATGGCGGTTCCGGCATCGTCGCCAACTGTCTGGCTATCGCGCTATTGGTGCGGATCGACTTCGAGAATAGGTGTCTCATGAAAGGGAAACGGCAATGAATCTCGGCCAGGAGGCCACCCGCCCACGTCCCTTGCATACCGCCCTGGTCATGGCCGGCGGTACCGGCGGCCATGTCATGCCGGCCCTGGCGGTGGCCGAATCCTTGCGCGATGACGGCTGGCGGGTGGTCTGGCTGGGCACCCGGCAGGGCATGGAGGCTCGCGTCGCGCGCGAGACCGGCTTCGAAACGGCCTGGATCGATTTCGCCGGGGTCCGTGGCAAGGGCCTGGCACGACTTATCAAGCTGCCATTCCAGATGCTGATCGCCTTCCGCCAGGCGCGCAGCGCCATCCGCCGTGTCAAACCCGACGTGGCGGTCGGCCTGGGCGGTTATGTGGCCTTTCCAGGCGGGGCGATGGCGGCCCTGAGCGGCAAGCCGCTGGTCATCCACGAGCAGAATGCCGTGGCCGGGCTGACCAACCGAGTCCTGTCTTGCCTGGCCAAGCGGGTCTTGCTCGGCCTGCCCGGCGCCTTCGAACAAGGTATGGACAAACCGCTGCCGTGCGGCAAGGTCAAGACCGAATGGGTGGGCAACCCGGTGCGGGCAAAGATCGCCGCCCTGCCCACCCCAGCCGAACGTTATGCCGGACGCAAAGGCCGGCTACGTCTGCTGGTGATCGGCGGCAGCCTGGGAGCGAAGGCGCTGAACGATGTTGTGCCGCATGCCCTGGCCCAGATGCGAGCCGAGGTCCGGCCGGAGGCCAGGCATCAGTCCGGCGCCAAACATATCGACGCCCTCAAGGCCAACTATGCCGCCGCTGGGGTCACGGCCGAGTGTCTGGCGTTCATCGACGACATGGCCGCAGCCTTATCCTGGTGCGACGTGGCCATCTGTCGCGCCGGCGCATCGACGGTAGCCGAGCTGGCGGCCGCCGGCGTGCCGGCCGGCCTGGTGCCCTACCCGCACGCGGTTGACGACCACCAGACCCTCAACGCCCACTTTCTGGTCGATGCCGATGCCGCGTGGCTACTGCCGCAAAGCAAGCTGAGCGCGGACGAGCTGGCGGTCTGGTTGGGCAGCCTGACCCGGACCGAATTGCTGCGCCGGGCCGAACACGCCCGCGCCCTGGGCAAACCCGATGCCGCGCAGCGAATGGCCACCATCATCAAGGAAGTGGCGCTATGAAACACAAGGTTCATCGGATTCATTTTGTCGGTATCGGCGGCGCCGGGATGAGCGGCATCGCCGAGGTGCTGCTCAACCTGGGCTATCAGGTCTCGGGCAGCGACGCAGCCGGTAACGCGGCTACCCGGCGCCTGGCCGGCATGGGCGCCGAGGTGTTCCAAGGCCATGCCGCCGGCAATATGGTCGGCGCCGACGTGCTGGTGGTCTCCAGCGCCATCAAGCAGGACAACCCGGAGGTTCAGGCCGCCCGCGCCGCCCACATTCCGGTGGTGGCGCGGGCCATGATGCTGGCCGAGCTGATGCGCTTCAAGAAGGGCGTGGCCATCGCCGGCACCCACGGCAAGACCACCACTACCAGCCTCATCGCCAGCGTGCTGGCCGAGGCCGGTCTGGACCCGACCTTCGTCATCGGCGGCAAGCTGCTGGCCGCCGGCGCCAACGCCAAGCTGGGCAGCGGCGAGTGGCTGGTGGCCGAGGCGGACGAGTCGGATGCCTCGTTTCTGCACCTGTCGCCGGCAATATCCGTAGTCACCAATATCGATGTCGACCACATGGAGACCTACGGCCACGACTTCGAGCGCTTGAAGTCGGCCTTTGTCGATTTCCTGCATCGTCTGCCTTTCTGGGGCATGGCGGTGCTGTGCGCCGACGACCCGGTGGTACGCGAGTTGCTGCCCCGGATCGAGAAACCGGTAATGACCTATGGCAGTACCGACGATTGCACCATCCAGGCCGTGAACATCCGGGTCGAGGATGGCCGGATGGCGTTTACCGCGCTGCGCAACGGCGCCCGCTCACCGATCGACATCCGCCTCAACCTGCCGGGTATGCACAACGTCCTGAATGCCCTGGCGGCGATCGGCGTGGCCTGGGAGTTGCAGATTCCGGATGCCGCCGTGCAACGGGCGCTGGCTGGTTTTTCCGGGGTCGGCCGGCGCTTCCAGCGTTATGGCGAGATCGAATTGGCCGATGGCCGGCGTTTTACCCTGATCGACGACTACGGCCATCACCCGGTCGAGATGCGCGCCACCCTGGCGGCCGCGCGCGACGCCTTTCCCGGCCGCCGACTGGTGCTGGCCTTCCAGCCGCATCGCTACACCCGCACCCGCGACCTGTTCGAGGACTTCGTCCAGGTCTTATCGCTGGTCGATGCGCTGTTGCTCACCGAGGTCTATGCCGCCAGCGAAACGGCCATCGTGGCCGCCGATGGCCGTAGCCTGGCCCGCGCAGTGCGGGTGGCCGGCCGGGTGGAACCGGTGTTCGTGCCCGAGGTAACTGACCTGCCGGCAGCGATTGCCGATTTTGTCCAGAACGGCGACGTGGTGCTGACCATGGGCGCCGGCTCGGTCGGCCAGGTACCGATCAAGCTGGCCGCGCTAGGAGCCTGTCAGACATGAAGAATCGAAGCGAAGCGGGTCAAGCAGGCAAGCCGCAAAGCGGCTGCTCGCAAAAATCGGCTGAACGAGGACAGATTTCGACGATTTCGCCGGGCAATAGCCGTTCTATTGCCCAAGAAAGCGGCGGAATATGGACCGTTCCAACGGTTTTGCAGCCGATTTCATTTAAGTCCGACAGACTCCTAGGGACCAAGTCATGATGGCCGAACGGCAAACCCGGACAGCGTCGCCGCGCGGCGAGTTGGCGCGCGACGTGGCCATGAGCCGTTATGTCAGTTGGCGGGCCGGCGGCCGGGCGGAACGCCTTTATACCCCGGTCGACCTGGCCGACCTGTGCGCCTTCCTGGCCACCGTGCCGGAAGTCGAGCCGATCTATTTCATCGGTCTGGGCAGCAATCTGCTGGTGCGCGACGGCGGTCTCAAGGGCACGGTGATCTGCCTGCATGGCGTCGTCAACCGCATCCAGATGGAGACCGCCGGCGACATGACGGGCGTCGGCCAGGGCGTCATTTATGCCGAGGCCGGGGTCGCCAGCCCCAAGCTGGCGCGTTACGCCGCCAATCACGACCTGGTCGGGGCCGAGTTCCTGGCCGGCATACCCGGCGCGGTGGGCGGCGCTTTGGCCATGAATGCCGGCTGCCATGGCCACGCGACCTGGGACCATGTCGCGCAAGCGCTAACTGTGAACCGGCGCGGCGAGTTGCGCCGGCGCGGCCCAAGCGAATTTTCCATCGGCTACCGCCATGTCGAACCAGATAGCCCGCGTGACGAGTGGTTCGCGGCGGCCTGGTTCAGGTTCGAACGCGGCGACGGTCAGGCCAGCCGGCGCGAGATCACCCGCCGGCTGGAACAGCGTATCGCCAGCCAACCGTTGCAATTACCCAATGCCGGCTCGGTGTTCCGCAACCCGCCCGGCGACTTCGCCGCCCGGCTGATCGAATCCTGTGGCCTCAAGGGCTGCCGGATCGGCGGCGCCCAAGTCTCGGAAATGCACGCCAATTTCATCGTCAACCGGGGCGGGGGCAGCGCCACAGACATTGAGAACCTGATCGACAAGGTGGAGCAGACGGTAGCGGAACAGACCGGCGTTCGATTGCAAAGGGAAGTGAGGATCATCGGTGAAAAATAAATTCGGCAAGGTCGGGGTCATGATGGGCGGTCGCTCCGCAGAGCGGGAAATATCGCTGATGAGCGGCAAGGCGGTGATCGCCGCCTTGCTGGAAAAAGGCGTGGATGCCCATGCCTTCGATCCGGCCGAGCGCGATCTGGCGGCGCTCAAGGCCGAGGGCTTCGACCGTATCTTCCTGATACTGCATGGCCGGGGCGGCGAGGATGGCACCATGCAGGGGCTGCTGGAACTGCTCGGCATCCCCTATACCGGCAGCGGAGTGATGGCCTCCGCCCTGGGCATGGACAAGTGGCGCAGCAAGCTGATCTGGCAGGCGGCAGGCATCCCCACCGCGCCGTTCGCGATGCTCGACGAGCATACCGACTTCAGTCATGTGATCGAGACGCTGGGCCTACCCCTGTTCATCAAACCGGCGACCGAAGGCTCCAGCATCGGCGTCACCAAGGTCAAACGCGCGGCAGACCTGGCGGCGGCCTACCGGGCTGCCGCCGAGTACGACAAGCTGGTGCTGTGCGAGCGTTATATCGCCGGCCGCGAGGTGCAGTTCCCAATCCTGGGCGATCTGGTTTTACCCTCGATCCTGGTCGAGACGCCCTGCGAGTTTTACGACTACCAGGCCAAGTACTTCCGCGACGACACCGTGTACCACTGCCCCGGCCTGCCGGCCGATGCCGAGGCGGCGCTGGCCAAGACCGTCCTGCAGGCCTTTCAGATCCTGGGTTGCAGCGGCTGGGGTCGGGTCGACGTGATCCTAGCCGACGACGGTACACCCTATTTCCTGGAGGTGAACACCGCTCCAGGCATGACCAAGCACAGCCTGGTGCCGATGTCGGCCCGCACCCTGGGCATCGATTTTCCCGATCTCTGTCTACGCGTGCTGGAGTTGGCCCATGTGGGATAACCCGGCGATCCTGAACCGCGTGACCCGGATGCTCCTGCTGGCAACGTTGTTGTTCGCGCTCGTCATGGCGGGCAGGCAGGCCGCCGAGACCTGGCTGCCGGTGCGCGAGGTGACGGTGAGCGGCGTGCTACACCCGGAGACGCGTCAGGCTATCCGGCCGGTGTTGGCCGGGCTGTCCGGCGGTTTGTTCTCGGTCGATCTGGCGGCAGCCCAGCGCGGTTTCGAAACCCTGCCCTGGGTACGGAGCGCCAGTGTGCGCCGGGTATGGCCGCACGGTCTGGCCGTGGCCCTGGAAGAGCGCGTGCCCGCCGCAGCCTGGAACAATCTGGCGATCCTTGATGTGCATGGCGAGGTCTTCGCGGCGCGGCCGTGGCCGGACCTGCCCCGATTATCCGGTCCGGATGGGATGGCCAAGGAAGCGGCTCGGCGCTACGGCGAATTCGTCTTGGCCCTGGCGCCGGGAGGCTGGCGGATCGCGGCGATCCAGGTGGATGCCCGACATACCTGGACGGTTGCCCTGAGCGGGGGGCCAACCATCGATCTGGGCCGTGACCGGCTGGCCGAACGGCTCAAACGCTTTGTCACCTTCTACCCATTGGCGGCAAGCCGGATGGCCACCATCCGCCGGGTCGACATGCGTTACCCGAATGGCTTTGCCGTCCAGGGCGGAGTGGGCCAGAGCGGCCCGGCGGAGGAACAACGAACATGAGTTTAGCGAGTGTGAACAAGATGCGAGACAGCAAGGAACTGATCGTCGGCCTGGATATCGGGACGTCGAAAATCGTGGCGCTGGTGGCGGAATCGCCACCCGAGGGCGGTGTCAATATCCTGGGCATGGGCCTGGCGCAGTCGAACGGCTTGAGAAAGGGCATGGTGGTCAACATTGAGACCACCGTGTCGGCCATCCAGCGCGCCCTGGAGGACGCCGAGCTGATGGCCAACTGCAAGATCGGCGAGGTCTACACCGGCATCGCCGGCAGCCATATCCGCTCGCTGAACTCCCACGGCATGGTGCCGATCCGGGACCACGAAGTCACCCAGAACGACATCGAGCGGGTGGTCGAGACCGCGCGCGCGGTCAACATCTCGACCGACCAGCAGATCATCCACGTCCTGCCCCAGGAATTCATCATCGACGGCCAGGAAGGCGTGCGCGAGCCACTCGGCATGTCTGGCGTGCGTCTAGAGGTGAAGGTGCATATCGTCACCGGCGCGGTGTCGGCGGCGCAAAACATCGTCAAGTGCGTACGTCGCTGCGGGCTGGAAGTTAAGGACCTGATACTGCAACCGCTGGCCTCGGCGCTAGCGGTGTTGAACGACGACGAGAAGGACCTGGGCGTCTGTCTGGTGGACATCGGCGGCGGCACCACCGACCTGGCGGTGTTCACCCATGGCGCCATCCAGCATACCGCAGTGCTGCCGATCGCCGGCGAACAGATCACTAATGACATCGCCATGACCTTGCGCACCCCGACCCGCGAGGCCGAGGACTTGAAGATTCGCCATGGCGTCGCCCTGCGACAACTGACCGATGCCCGGGAGATGATCGAGGTTCCGGGCATCGGCGAGCGCGGCGCTCGGATGCTGTCGAAGCAATTGCTGTCCGAGGTGATCGAACCGCGGGTCGAGGAACTCTACAGCCTGGTTCAGGCAGAGCTACGGCGTAGCGGCTTCGAGCAACAAATCTCCTCGGGCATCGTGCTCACCGGCGGTTCGAGTCAGATGAAGGGCATGGTGGAACTGGCCGAAGAGGTCTTCCACATGCCGGTGCGGGTCGGCGTGCCGGAGTACGTCGGCGGTCTGTCGGAGCGGGTGCGCAGCCCGGCCTACGCCACCGGCGTGGGCCTGTTGCTGGCCGGCATGGAGAAACACCAGTCGGATCAGGAGGCCAAGATGCAGAACGCCAGCTTCGGCCAGGTGCTGGAACGGATGAAGGCATGGTTCAAGAACACGTTTTGAGTGGCAAGTACTTAGGTCGGGCCATGCCCGACAGGTCGGCCACGCAGTTTCGTCATGGTTTTATTTTTTTCGCGCGTAAAGGAGAGAGACATGCTGTTTGAACTGGAAGACATCGATGTACAGGACGCCATCATCAAGGTTATCGGCGTTGGCGGTTGCGGCGGCAATGCCGTGGATCACATGATCGGCAAGGGCATGACCGGGGTCGAATTTCTGGCATTGAATACCGATGCCCAGGCGCTGCGCCGCAATCAGGCGCCGCTCCAGTTGCAGATCGGCGCCAATGTCACCAAGGGTCTCGGCGCCGGCGCCAAGCCCGAGGTTGGCCGCGAAGCGGCGCTGGAGGACCGCGAGCGGATCGCCGAGGTGATTGACGGCGCCGATATGTTGTTCATCACCGCCGGCATGGGCGGCGGCACCGGCACCGGCGCGGCCCCCGTGGTGGCCGAGGTGGCCAAGGAACTGGGCATCCTCACCGTGGCCGTGGTGACCAAGCCGTTCGCCTTCGAAGGCAAGCGCATGCGGGTGGCCGAACACGGCCTGAAGGCCCTGGCCGAGCATGTCGATTCCCTCATCATCATCCCCAACGACAAGCTGCGCTCGGTGTTGGGCGGCGCCATGAAGCTCAACGATGCCTTCATGGCGGCCAACGATGTACTGCATAGCGCGGTCGGCGGCATCGCCGAGATCATCAGCAACCCCGGCATGATTAACGTCGATTTTGCCGATGTCCGCACGGTGATGAGCGAGGTCGGCATGGCCATGATGGGCACCGCTCAGGCGGAAGGCGAAGGCCGCGCCCGCGAGGCCGCCGAGGCCGCCGTGAAGAGTCCGCTGCTAGAAAACGTCGATCTGCGTGGCGCCCGAGGCGTAGTGGTCAACATCACCTCCGACGACAGCCTGACCATGGACGAGTTCTATGAGGTCATGAACACCATCCAGTCGTTCACCGCCGAAGAGGCGACGGTCATCGTCGGCACTGCCATGGATCCGGCTATGGGCGGCATACTGCGGGTCACCATGGTAGCCACCGGCCTGGGCAGTCCGTTGGGCAACAAGAGTAGCAAGCCTCAGGTCGTGATCGACAACGATCGGGCCACAGGCACCCACGGCCCGATCGTCAGCGGCCGTGCCGTGCCGGTCGATACGGATTACGACACGCCCACCGCGCTGCGGATGAACCCCAACCGTGGCTCCGGCTCCGGCTCCGATGCCACCCAGCAACATGAAGGCATCGATATTCTGGACATACCGGCCTTTCTGCGTCGCCAGGCCGATTAACCGGGATTAAGACTAACGATCATGACGCGGCGCCGCCCCAAACCATGAAACGCCATAGGGCTGCGTGAGTTTCACGCTAAAATTACCTGATGATTAAGCAGCGAAGCATCAAGACTCTGGTACGCGCAACCGGTGTCGGCTTGCACTCGGGGCAGAAGGTGGCGATAACCCTGCGTCCGGCGCCGCCCGACACCGGGATTTTTTTTCGCCGCGTCGATCTGCCCAAGCCGGTTTCATTCCGGGTCGACCCGCATCGGGTCAGCGATACCCGCCTGTGCACGGCGCTTGAGTCCGATGGCGCGCGGGTCGCTACCGTGGAACACCTGATGTCCGCCCTGGCCGGGCTGGGCATCGACAACCTCTTCATCGACATCGACGCCTCTGAACTGCCTATTCTGGACGGCTCGGCCGCGCCCTTCGTGTTCCTGCTGCAATCGGCGGGCATCGAAGAGCAGAATGCGCCGCGCCGCTTCATCGGGCTAAAAAAAACGGTCCGGGTGGAAGATGGCGACAAGTGGGCCGAGATCGCCCCCTATGTCGGTTTTCGGCTATCGTTCAAGATCGATTTCGAACACCCGGTACTGCAACGCTCGGGCAATGAAATCAGCATCGACTTCGCCGAGACCTCCTATGTCAAGGAGATCAGCCGCGCGCGCACCTTTGGTTTCATGCAGGAGGTCGAATATCTGCGCGCCAACGGCCTGGCCCTGGGCGGCAGCCTGGACAATGCCATCGTCATGGATGAATTCCGGATATTGAACGCCGATGGCCTGCGCTATGCCGACGAGTTCGTTAAGCACAAGGTGCTCGACGCGGTAGGCGACTTCTACCTGGCCGGCCATCCCCTGCTGGGCGCCATCACCGCCTACAAGTCCGGTCATGGCCTCAACAACAAGCTGCTGTGCGCCGTAATTGATGACGCCGAGGCCTGGGAATGGGCCACGTTCATCGACCCGGCGCAAACCCCTCAAGCGCTGCTCAATCTCGTTACCCTGCCTATCTGATGCTGGCGATACGGCTGTTTCTCGGTTTGATTGGCGTGATACTTGTGGTATCCCTGCTCGGCTACGTGGTCAACCGCGACCCACGCTGGCTGCGCTTCGCCGGGCTGACCTTCAAGGGCGGCATCGCCCTGATGATCGTGCTGATGCTGGTCTTTCTGTTGGAGCGGCTGCTGCTGTTTGTTTGAGCGGGACGGCGGCCATGACCCGCCCTATACGTCTGATAAAAAAGGCCCGCCACGATGTGGCGGGCCTTTTTGCGGGTGAACGTGGCCGAATCAGGGGGTCACGGTAAGGGTAACCGTCTTGGCCTGACCCGAGCCATCGGTTACGATCAATGTGGTCGAACCTGCGGCCACCAGGGTCGCTGTGAAATGATACTGCCCGCCCGATGAGGTGACTGGGCTCGTCGTTGCCACGGCAGCATTGTTGGACGTGGCAGCATAATTCGGGCTACCTCCGGTAATGACGAAGGTCAGGGTGCTGCTGCTTACCGGGGCACTCACTGTCGCCGGCGTCACCACCAAGGTAGGCGGCGGCGTGGGCGTATACACCGGTGGGGCCGTGTAGGTGTATTGGACGGTGAATTGCTTCGATACCGTGGTACCCATGGCATCGGTCACCTTGACCACGAAGGGGTAGACCCCGCTGGTGGTCGCCGATGGCAGGCCGTAGAGAACCCCGCTTGGCATCATTCCAAGACCGCTCAAGCCGCCAGAAACGATCGACCAGGTATAAGGCGCGGTGCCGCCAGTGGCCTCAAGCAACGCGGCATACGGAATACTGCTGGTCGCCGCCGGCAAGGTCGCGGTAGCGATGGCGACCGGGGTCGCGCTCATCGGGGCCTGGGTTACCGCAGACACGGCGACATAGTTATAGATAGGCTCACCGATGCCGTTGGCGACATCGTTGTCATCACGATCGGCTTGAGCCATCAGCAGGATGCTGCCTGGATTGCTGCCGCTGACCAGGGTGATCTGGGCCTGGCCATTGATGCTCTGGACCCGGATGGCGTCGCCGGCGACCGCTTGGCCAGCGCCATTGACGCTGCGCAACGTGGCGTCGTTTTCAGCCAGCGTGGCGGCATCGGGAACGATGCTGACCAGAAGATTATCGACGCCGGAGGCCGGGTTGGCGATCTTCTGACCGGCCTCGTCCACCAACTGGAATTGGATCTGTAGATGGGTGGTTCCGCCGGTGCCTTGAACCCAGAGGTAGTTCGGGCTCTCAGTGGTGGCAACAATCTGCGAGACCTTGCCGCTCGGGCTGCCACCAACCTGGATCGAGAGGTCGGCGCTACGCTGAACATTGTCAGGGTCGGTGACGGTGCAGCGGACGGTTGCCGTGCCCGCTATATCGGTGGCGTGATAGTGGAAGGTGGCGCCGCCCGAGTTGGAATCCAGCGTGATGCTGCGATAGGCGTTTTGCGTGGTGATCTCGGCGCCGTTTACGGTGGTTTTCGTTTCGTGCTCAGGCTTGCCATCGAGGTAATAGAGCGGGCCAGAATCCAGGCTACCCACCACGGCGCAACCGAATATGCCAGTGCCGCCGGGTATCGGGTTGCCGGCATTGTCACGGGCATCGACATACAGCGTGGTCGTATAGGGGCCGCCTATGTTCGGCCCCACGCTTGCGATATTTAACGGCAGCTCGGTCTTGTCCGCGCGCAGGGTGATGGTGTAAGCGGCTGCCCCGCCGCCGCCGCCCGCACCGCAACCGGCCAGCAGGCCGATCATGCCCACCGCGAGGGTGGCTCGTACTATCGCAAGACTGTGCATCTCTTCAATCTCCTAAATTCTGGCGTTGCCGGTCAGTATACTTCAGCGAGCGCATGGTCCGGACCTCATTGCAGGATGCGCGGGGTCAGGAAGATCAGCATCTCGCTCTTTTCGTCGGCCTTCGAGTTGTTCCGGAACAAGGAGCCTAGAACCGGGATATCGCCCAATAGCGGCACCTTGCTGGTGTCGTTGCGCTGGGTCTGTTCGAAGATGCCGCCCAGCACCGCCGTCTCGCCGTTCTTGACCCGAACCTGGGTCAACACCCGCTTGACGTTGATGGCCGGCCCGGCGCTGGTGTTCTCGCCTTGCGCATCTTTCTGCACCTCGACGTCCATGATGATGTCGTCGTTGTTGAGCACTTGGGGGGCAACCAGCAGGCAGAGCAGGGCGTCCTTGAAGGTGGTCTGGGTGCCGCTCTGGCTGATGGTCTGATAGGGTATCTGCCGACCCTGCAGGATGACTGCGGGCTTCAGGTTGGTGGTGATGACCTTGGGGTTGGACAGTATCTTGCCGCGATTGTCCTGCTCCAGTGCCTGCAATTCGAGACTCAGCAGCGTCTCAGCAGCGGCGCTGAAGAGGGTAAACCCAAGCGAGGATGCCGAATTTGAATAGGAAAGAATATTCGCGGGCAGGTCCACGTTGTAACTTGGCGTCGAAGTTGTGGTTACACCATTTATGGCAGCGGGAGATGAACTGTTACCTGTGCCTATGCCAATGCGGTTGCCACTGATAGTCCCACCCGTTTGGACACCCAGCCGGGCGCCCAATGTCCGGCCGAAGCTGTCGTCGGCCAGGACGATGCGGGCCTCGATCATGACTTGTCTGGACGGCAGATCAATGCCCTTGAGCACCTCTTCCACCTTGGCATGGCGGTCGGCGATGTCGGTAATGATCAGGGTGTTGCTGGTCAGGTCGTAGGAGGCGGCGCCGCGTATCGACAAGACCCGGTTGTTGGCCTTGGTTTCCACAGCGCCGCGTTGGTTGGAAATCGTGGCGCCGCCGCTGGTGTTGGCCCCCGAAGACGCATTTTGCAGCTTGAGCCCTTCGGAGCTGGGCGAACAGGTGGGCGCGTTATCGACGTTGTTGGCGCTGCGCGAACCGCCGGAGATGATGGTCATCGCATCATCGGCGCGGACGTAATTAAGCTTGTAGTTGCGGGTGAGGAGCGGTTCCAGTTCCTCGCTGCTCTGACGGGCCCGCTTTTCTTCTTCTTCCTTCTTGGTCAGCGCATCGCTTTGTTCGACCCAGATGACGTTGCCGTTCATCCGTTTGTCCAGGCCCTTGGCACGCAGGACGACATCCAGTGCCTGATCCCAGGGCACGTCTTTCAGGCGAATGGTGACGTTGCCGGTAACTGAGTCGGCGGCGACAATGTTCTTGCCGGTGAAGTCGGCGATGACCTTGAGCACCGAGCGGACGTCGACGTTCTGGAAGTCCAGCGAAAGTTTCTCGCCGTCATATTTCTTCTTGTCGGCGGCCTGCCCGGTGACACCCTCCAGCGAGGTAACCTCCAGGATGAAATTGCGGCCGGTCTGGTAGGCGACGTAATCCCATTTGCCCTTCGGCTTGACGATCATGCGCGTGGCCTTGCCCTGCGCGAAGGTCTCCACCGTTTGCGCCGGGGTGGCGAATTCGCTGACGTCGAGCCGGCGTTGGAGCGCCTGGGGCAGCGTGGTATTGAGGAAGTCCAACTGTATGGCGGCGCCTTTTTGCTTGATGTCGATGCCGACTCCAGGGTCGGACAGATTGACCTCGATGCGACCCTCGCCGTTTTTGCCGCGCCGGAAGGCGACATCGCGAATGTTGAAGGTCGTGCCAGCGTCGGCGCTGGCGAAATGGGCCGGCTGAGCGGCGCCCGGCGCAACTCGGGCACCATGTAAGGCGATCAGCAGGATATTCTTGTCCTTGCGCAAGCTGTAGGTGGCCGGGCCGTTCAGGTCGACCACCACGCGGGTACGGTCGGCCGCGTGGACTACGTTGTAGCCATGCACGACGCCGGCGTCGACGGTTTCCGAGCGACGCCCCATGGCGTTGTCGACATTGGCGAAGTCGAGGACGATACGGTGCGGGTTGGTCGTGGCGAAATACGGGGGCATCGCGGCGAGCGCTTCGCTCAGCGTGATCTTGACGACCTGGCTGTTTTCGGCGCCTTGACTGACGTTTACGGCCTCCAGGCTATTTGCCTGCGCGGTAACGGTGGAGATAAGGAGACCGAGCGCGGCGATTGCCTGGAAGATTCGGGTCCGAGTCGTGTGCGCCATATGCAACCTCAATTCGTTTAGTGTGTTCGGGACGGCGATCATTGTTTCGCGCCCTCTTCGGCTAGGGTCATGTTTGCCTTCGATTCGGTCCATTCGCCGCTGCCGTCCTGAATGAGTTCCTTGATCTGCAGGCCATCTTCGCCGATTTTCAGGATGGTGCCGAAGTTTTGCCCGATCCGGTCGCCTACCTGCACGGTGTAAAGCGTGCCTTTGGGCGCTTTTATGATGGCCTTCAGGGATTTGCCAGGTCGGGTGATGGTCCCGACCATTCTAAGCGCATCAAGCGGGAATTCCTCCAACGGCTGTTTGGGCCGTCCGACATCGGGTTGCAACCCGCCCTTGCCGGTTGGCCGCAAGCTACGCGCCATGAATGGATCCGATAAGGCGCCTTGCTGGTATTCGAATGCTTCGACCTGCTTGACCTGGGGCAACGGCTCGATCTTGCTCGCGCCATCCTTGCCCACGGAGTCCATCCAGGCGCGTAAGTCGTCGAATTCGCTGTTGCCGCAACCGGCCAGCAACAGGGTTAGTGAGAACGATGCGATCGGGAAAGCCCTCATTTTTTGCCGCCCTTGCCTTTGCCGCTATCTTTCGTTTGCATCTCGCTTTCGTCCAGATATCGGTAGGTTTTGATGGTCGCATTCATGGCCAGCTTGCCGTTCTTGCCAGGCGTCATCTCGATGTCGTGTATCGTCACGATACGGGGTAGCTTGGCGACGTCGCTAACGAAATTGCCCAAGTCGTGATAGCCGCCGTTGACCTTGATTGCGACCGGCAACGTGGCGTAAAAGTCCGCAGAGGCCTCGGTGCTGGGGCGGAACAGGTCAAATTCGAGTCCGCGACCGATACCGGCCTGGTTGACGTCCGCCAACAGATTGTCCATCTCCGATTTGTTCGGCAATTGTCGGAGCAACGCGGCCAGCGCCTTTTCAGTATCGGCCAGTCGCCGTTTGTAGGCTGCATAGTTGATGGCCTGGCGTTTCTTGTTGGTGTAGGTGTCACGTAGTGTTTGCTCTTCCTGTTTGGCGGTATCGAGCGCCGTCAGGGCGGGAGACCAGTCTGCGTAGTAACCCAGGCCAATGATGAGCAGGATGATGAATGCCGCCGCCACGGCCTTGATCGTCGTTGGAGCCTGAGCAAGTTCCTTCAGGTCTAGATTGTTAAGATCGGACAGGTTCATGGCGTGCCGGCCTTATTTGTGCCTGCCGCGCCATGGTCGACGGGCTGGCTCGCGGTTGGAACGATCTGTTGGGCTTCGAGGCTGAAGGTATTCACCCGTTGCTTGTCCTGGTCCGCGGCCTGTACCTCGATCAAACGCGGCGCGGTCAGCCATCTGGATGACTCGATATTGCGCATCAGCGTGGAAACGCGGGCGCTGGATTGGGCAAAACCGGTCAAGGTCAGTTTGTCGCCGGTTTGCTTGACGCCTTTGAGGTACATGCCATCCGGCAACTGGCGGGCAAACTCGTCGAACAGGTGGACAGTTTGGGCGCGGTTGACTTGCAGGGCTTCTACCACTTTTTTGCGCTCCAGCAAGGCATTGGTTTTTTCCTTGAGTTGCGCGATCTCCTTGATCTGGGCATCCAGCTTGACGATTTCCTGTTTGAGAAAATCGTTGCGCCGGGCTTGCCGGTCTTGCATGCCGCTGATCGTGAAATGGCCGAGAATCACAATGGCCAGCGCAGCCAGCGCAGCCGCGGTGATCATGGCAACCAGCGCCTTTTGTTGCAGTGCCCGTTTTTCCTCGCGGTGGGGCAGCAGGTTGATGCGGATGGAGGTCATTCTAGGTCGAACCTCCGCAAGGCCAGACCGCACGCGACAAACAGCGATGGCGCGTCAACGGCCAGTTGTTTGGGCCGGACAAAACTGGAAACGGACATTTTGGCGAAGGGGTTGGCGATGATGGTGGCGATCTGGGTCTTGTTGTACACCGCCTCGTCCAGTCCCGGAACCAGCGAGCAACCCCCGGCAAGCACCAGGTGGTCAACGTGCTGCTGAGGCGATGAAGCGAAAAACAATTGTAGGGCCCTGGCAACCTCCTGAGCGGCAGAATCGAGGAAGGGGCGCAATACCTCGACCTCGAAGTTGTCGGGCAGCAGGCCCTTGCATTTGGCATCCTCGGCTTCTTCCCACGGCAAACCAAACCGGCGGCTGATTTCCTGAGTCAGTATCTGACCGCCGAAAGGGTGCTCCCGCTGATACACGGGCTGATTGTCGTGCAGTATGTTGACATGGGTCGTGGCGTGACCGAGGTCGACGATGGCGACGGTCTGACCTTTGCCTTCATTGGGCAATTGAAATGAGACCTGACCGAAGGCGCGGAGGGCGGCGTAGGTGTCGACGTCGACTATCACCGTTTTCAGCCCGGCCGATTCGGCAACCGCGACGCGCTCCTCGACTCGGTCCTTGCGAGTAATGACAACCAATACTTCGTTATCGTTCTGACTGCGCGGCGATGGCCCGAGTATTTGAAAGTCCAGGGTTACCTCTTCCATCGGGAAAGGCACGATCTGGTGCGCTTCGGAGATGGCCTGGGTCTCGATGTCGGCCTCGCTGGCATCCTGCGGCAAGATCAGTTTCTTGGCGGTCACCGTAGCGGCAGGTAAGGCCAGGGCGACGGTCCTGGTCCGGGTATCGAGCGCCTGCCAGGCCTCGCGCATGGCCTTCTCGACGATCTCCGGCTTAGCCAGATTGCCATCCGTGACGGCCTCGCGCGGCAGGTGAGCCACTGAGTAACGCTCGACCTGTCGGGAGCCATCGCTACTGACCCCGAGTTCGAGCATTTTTACCGCTGATGAGCTAATATCGACGCCTATCAACGGCTTGTTTCTGTCGGCGAAAAATATCCCGAAAGCCAAAATTTCCCTTTCTCTACGCTTTGTTAGCGCTGATATTTAACAGTTCTTCTGAGAATCGTAGCAACTTCTGTTTTAACTGTGCAAGTATATTTTGTCTGCGGCGGGTTTCCTTAGGGGCGCCCGTGGCCAATATGAAGCCTGATCGGAGAGGTGATCGATGTTAACGCGCTGGTGGCATTATGTGCTTTTAGGGCTGGCAAGCTTGGTTCTTGCCGCCATGGTGGTCACCAGCGTGGCCGCCGCGTTGATCTACCCTTCCCTGCCCAGCCTTGAGGCGCTGACCGACTACCGGCCCAAGATACCGTTGCGCATCTACTCGGCGGATGGTGGCCTGCTCGCGGAGTTCGGCGAGGAGCGGCGCTCGGTGGTGCGTCTACAGGATACCCCGCCGGTCTTGCGACAAGCGATACTGGCGGCGGAGGACACGCGTTTTTATCAGCACGGTGGCGTCGATACCCTGGGCGTACTGCGCGCCGCCTTGGCTAATGTCTTTTCCGGCGGCGCCAAGGAAGGCGCATCGACAATCACCATGCAGGTGGCGCGGAACTTCTTTCTATCCTCGGAAAAGACCTTCCGACGCAAACTGAACGAGGCCATGCTGGCTATCAAGATCGAACACAGCCTGACCAAGGACCAGATATTCGAGCTGTATATCAACCAGATCTATCTTGGCCAGCGGGCCTATGGCTTCGCCGCCGCCGCGCGCACCTATTTCGGCAAGCCGATCGCCCGAATCGATCTAGCTGAGGCCGCCATGCTGGCCGGTCTACCCAAGGCGCCCTCGGCATACAACCCGGTGGTCAACCCGATCCGGGCCCGCTCCCGGCAGCTTTATGTACTCGGCCGGATGCGACAGGCGAAGTTCATCACCGACCAGCAGTATGAACAGGCCAAGGCCGAGCGTCTGCATGTCCGACATTCCGAGCAAATGTTCGATACCGCCGCCAGTCATCTCGCCGAGATGGCCCGTCAGTATGTCTACCAGAAGTATGGCGAGCCGGTCTACGCCAGCGGCATGAAGGTCTATACCACCGTGCGCCTGGCCGAGCAGAAGGCAGCCGAGGACGCGGTGCGAGCGGGCGTGGTGGAGTTCAATCGCCGACGCGGTTACCCTGGGCCGGAAGCGCAAATCGCCTTACCGGATGGCCAGGCACAGGACGAGCGGGACAAGGTCGTCGAGGACGCCTTGAGCCGCGACGATGTCAACGGCCTCGTTCCGGCGATCGTGATGGCGATCGACAAGTCCCGCATCCAGGTCCGCCTGCGCGGCGGCGAGCTGGCCGATTTGGGCGCCAGCGAAGTGAAATTCGCCGCCCAGGCACTGTCGGCCAAAACGCCCCAGGCCCGCCGTCTACGGGTCGGCTCAGTGGTGCGAGTCGTACGGCTGAACAAGAAGCGGCCCTGGCAACTCACATACCTGCCATCGGTGGAGGCGGCCCTGATCGCGCTGGCGCCCGATAGCGGCGCCATTACCGCGCTGGTGGGCGGCTTCGACTTCGGCCGCAATCAGTTCAATCACGTTGTGCAGGCCTGGCGGCAACCCGGCTCCTCGTTCAAGCCATTCATTTATTCCGCAGGCCTGGAACGGGGAATCACCCCAGCGACGGTCTACGATGACGGCCCCCTTAACCTGCCGCCCGAGCAGACTGGCGGCCAACTATGGGAACCCAAGAACTACGACGGCGAACGTGATGGGCCGATCACCGTGCGCACCGCCCTGATCCATTCCAACAACCTGGCATCGATCCGTTTGCTGCAAGCCGCCGGACCGGACTTCGCCCAAGCCTATGTGCAAAAATTCGGCTTCTCGGCCGGACGAATTCAGCCCTATCTGACGATGGCACTGGGCGCGGGCGAAGTGACGCCACTGCAACTGGCTCGGGCCTATGCCGCGTTCGCCGCCGGCGGGATGCTGCCCAAACCCTACTACCTGGTGAAGATCACCGACCAAAACGACCGCCTTCTGGAGACCTTCCAGCCAACGCCGGCAGAGCGCGCAATCGACGCCCGCAACGCCTACATCATGACCAGCATGATGCAGGATGTGGTACGCATGGGCACCGCCGCCGCCGCCGCGAAACTGGGCCGTTCCGACCTGGCCGGCAAGACCGGCACGACCGATGACCAGCGTGATGCCTGGTTCGCCGGTTTCGGTAACCAGCGGGTCGCGGTGGCCTGGGTCGGCTACGATCAACCCAAGCCGCTCGGCCGAGGCGAGACAGGCGCACGCGCGGCCTTGCCGATCTGGATGAACTACATGGCCGTCGCCATGCGCGGTATTCCAGACACGCCCTACGTCATGCCGGACGGCGTCGTGACCATGGCGGTCGACCCCGCAACCGGCGCCCCGGTCGCGACTGGTGGCAAGCAGGAGTATTTCTTGCAGGAATTCACTCCCCGCGCAGGCGCGGCGGGCGACGCTCCGCTGGTCGCGCCATCGGGACCTATCCAGGTGAACCCGTCCTTACCAGCCCCGGCAAGCAAGCCGGAAACCAAGCCCGAAACGGCCCCAGCGGGCAAACCCAAGACCCCGCCCATGACTATGCCCGGAACTCAAAGCAGCGGGGCGCCCGGTGTCTCGTGACGATAGCCACCATCATCAACAGCGCCTGCGCCTGGCCCAACTGGCGGCGCGGCTGATGGTCGAGCATGGCATCCACGATCATGCCCTGGCCAAGCGCAAGGCCGCGCGGCAACTGGGTATTGCCGCCACCGGCAACCTGCCCGGCAACGACGAGATCGACGCCGCGCGCAAGGACTATCTGGCCCTGTTCGAGCCGGAAGCGCAGGCTCTTAACGTCGATGCACTGCGTCAACAAGCGGTCGAGGTCATGACGATCCTGGCGCGTTTCCAACCGCTGCTGATCGGCGACCTTGCGTTAGGCACGGCATCCCGGCATACGGACATCGAACTAGAGGTGTATTCCGACTCCAGCAAGGAATTTGAGCAGTTCCTGCTGAATCGGGACATCGCCTTCAAGGCCGAGGAACGCCGTAGCGGGTCGTTCTTTATCTTGTTTGCCGAGCCGGCCAACGTGGTGGTGCGCATCCTGCCGGGACAGACCATGCAGAGCGCGCCCAGGACGACCGACGATCCCCGGCGCCGGCTAACGGCCGATCAATTGCGCCTGATACTTGCGACCGATATGGCCAATCTCGCGGGAGACCGGAATCGGCCGGATCAAGGTATCATTTCAACCGGCCCGACCATCGAATTAGAAACAAGGTAATACATGAAAATCAACGCCTGCTCCGCCGAGGAGATCGAACGTTACAAGATCGATCACCCAAGTGAAATCGAGCGCATTTTGTCCAGCATAATGGCCAAAAAGGCCTTGGTCACCGCATACAGCGAAGACAGCCGGGATTTTCTGGTGACCTCGTTGACCGCCGTGGACCTGCCGGGCAAGGCGATCTATCTGGGCGCCGGCAACGATGCCGCCGTGAACCAGGCCCTGACGGCCAGCCGCGAGGTGTCCTTCAATACGGCGCACAACCAGATCAGGGTGCTGTTCACCACGCCCGGTCTGAGCTTGACCACGCTGGCCGGCGAACCGATGCTGCGGGCCGAGATGCCCAAGGCGCTGCTCCGTTTCCAGCGCCGCGAGTATTACCGGCTACCGACGCCCATGACCCATCCGGTCAAGTGTCTGATCGGGGTCGACTCAACCACCCTGGAGACGACGGTCCTCGACATCAGCATCGGCGGCGTCTGTGTGCTGGCCTATACCGAGGACGTCGGCCTGCGCGCCGGCGAGACCTACCGCGACTGCAAGCTGTCCCTGCCGGATGCCGGTAACTACCTGGTCAGCCTGCATGTCCGGGTGATCTATGAACCGACCGTCAAGAACGGCGTCGTGACGCGCCGCCTAGGCTGCCAGTTCATCGACCTGGCGCCCAGCGTCGAGACAGATATTCAGCGCTACATCATCCGGGTCGAACGCGAGCGCCTGGCCAACATGCTGTAGTCAGGCCTGCAACCAGCGGGCCGCGTCGAGCGCGTAATAAGTCAGCACCGCGTCTGCGCCGGCACGTTTGAAGGACAGCAGGCTTTCCAGCACGCAGGCCCGCTCGTTCAACCAGCCGTTTTGCGCGGCGGCCTTGAGCATGGCGTATTCGCCGCTTACCTGATAGACGCAGGTCGGCGCCTTGAAGGTCTGCTTGATATTGCGCACCACATCCAGGTAAGGCATACCCGGTTTGACCATCACCATATCCGCGCCTTCCTGCAGATCCAGTCCCACCTCCCACAATGCCTCGTCGGTATTGGCCGGATCCATCTGGTAGGTGTACTTGTCGCCGGCGCCCAGGTTGGCGGACGATCCGACCGCGTCGCGAAACGGGCCATAAAAACTGGAGGCGTATTTCGCCGAGTAAGCCAGGATGCGGGTATGAATGAAACCAGCCGAATCGAGCGCCTCGCGTACTGCGTGGATGCGACCGTCCATCATATCGGATGGGGCGACCACATCGGCGCCGGCGCGGGCATGACATTCCGCCTGGCGGGTCAGCACGGCGATGGTTTCATCGTTGAGCACATAGCCTGCGGCATCAATCAGGCCGTCCTGACCGTGACTGGTGTAGGGGTCCAGGGCGACATCGGTGATGATGCCCAGGGCCGGAAAACGGGCCTTCAACGCCGCCACGGTCCGGGGTACCAGACCATTTGGGTTGTAGGCCTCCTCGGCGGTCTCGGATTTCAGCGGTGCATCGATCACCGGAAACAAAGCCAGCGCGGGGATGCCCAGTTGCAAGCATTCCTCGGCAACGAGATATAGTTTATCCAGGCTCAGGCGCTTGACGCCGGGCATGGAGGCGACCGCCTCCTCGCGGCCTTCGCCATCGAGCACGAAGACCGGCAGGATCAGATCGGCGCTGGTCAGCACGGTCTCCCGCATCAGGTTACGGGAGAAGGGATCGTGGCGCATACGGCGCATACGTTTGTGAGGAAAACTGGAAAGATCGAACATGTCTGGCCTTTAGAAAAAAGAGAAACCTAATGAGGAAATGCCACAGGCGAGAGAAATACCGCGTCGGGAACTTCTTTGCAATATGAAAAGTCTATTTGCCAGACGGTCCCCTTCGTCTCCCGCTTCACTCCCTGAGCGGGTGCCCCGACGCAAAGTTGGGGCGATATTCGCCCGGCTTTCATCCCCTGGAGCCGGGTTTTTTTTGCCCGCCGTTCGGCGCGGCGGGTTTGCCGGCCGGCATATCCAACCAGGCGCGGATGACCGCCTCAGCCTCGTCGACGCCCGTCCGTTTTGAACTGGAAAAGAGCTGTATCGAGCCTTGCATGGCCAACTCCGCCAGTTGCGCCTGAGCCTTGCGCAAGGCACTCAGGCCTTCGCTGCGGGTCAGCTTGTCGGCCTTCGAGAGCAGTATGTGCAATGGCTTGCCGGTGACCCGAAACCACTCCAGCAGGCGCCTATCGAGATCGGTAAAGGGATGGCGCGAATCCATGATCAGGATCAGGCCGTGGAGTTGGGGGCGCGACTCCAGGTAGCCGCCGATCAGTCCTTGCCAGTCGCGTTGCTGCTCCAGCGGCGCGCGGGCGAAGCCGTAGCCGGGCAGGTCAACCAGGAAACGCTGTTCAGCGACGCGGAAGAAGTTGAGATGCTGGGTGCGGCCGGGCGTTTTGCTGACGAAGGCCAGCCGCTTGTGGTGGGCAATGGTATTGATGGCACTGGACTTGCCGGCGTTGGAGCGACCGGCGAAAGCGACCTCGGCTGAACTGTCCTGAGGCAGGTCGGCAATCCGGGCCACGGTAATATGAAAAGAGGCGTTCAGCACGGTCGTTGTTCCTTGAATTTGGCAGACAGCGGCGAAAATCGCTAGAATGCGCGGGTTTGCTTGTCCCAGAGAATAACAGGAGCCTTAGCGATGAAACACCTTGTCGTGTTGTTGAGCAGCCTAGTCGTTGCCAGTCAGGTCTGGGCCGATGCGCCGCCAGCAGCCGCGAAAGGCGATGTAACCAAGGGCAAGACCATCGTCGATAACGTATGCGGCGCCTGCCACGGCCCAGATGGCAACAGCACCGCGCCAATCTATCCCAACCTGGCCGGCCAGTATCCCGAATACCTTAACAAGCAGTTGACCGAGTTCAAGGCCGGCGCCCGCAAGAACGCCATCATGGCGCCGAACGTGGCCAAGCTGAGCGCCGACGACATGCGCAATGTGGCGGCCTATTTCTCCGCCCAACAACCTCGGCCACACCTGGCCAAGGATGCCACGCTGGTGGCCAAGGGCCAGAAACTATACAAGGGCGGTAACCCCGGCAGCGGCGTACCCGCCTGCGCCTCCTGCCACGGTCCGACTGGTGCCGGCATCCCGGTCCAGTTTCCCCGTCTGGCCGGTCAACATGGCAAGTACGTCCAGGGTCAACTGCATAATTTCCGCAGCGGCGACCGGGCCAACGATGGCGGCAAGATGATGCAGGTCATCGCCCGCAAACTGACCGATCAGGAAATACGCGCTGTGGCCGAGTACATCTCTGGTCTGCGCTGATTCAGCATAGGCCAGTAGAAAAGAGCGACCTCAAGCCGCTCTTTTTTTATTTTTTCAATAGTTCAAGGTCGGCCAGAATTGAGGTGGTAACGGGATCGATCTTGCGCCGCATCAGCGAGCCGATCGCGCTGCTGCGGGCAAATATGGGATCGGTCAGGGCCGCGCTGACCCGAGCCAGACGATTCAGGCTCGCCGGCGTTTCCTCCGGCGCGGCGCCGACGGTCGCGGTGAAATGCCGGCCGATGGCATCCAGGGTGCGGCTGACGACCTCTTGAGTTTCAGGTCGGCCTAGGATGTCGATGCAAGCCTCGACGAAGTCCATGCCCAGGAGTTCATTCGGGCAACGCTCCAGAAACGCCACATAATAACTATTTTGCTGCTTACCCCGCCGCCAGATCGCCTCCCGCTGGGCCTGACTGAGCGTGCCGGCTTGGAGCAAGGCCGTCACGGTGTCCATGATGGCCAGATGGTCTTGCTGCAGAAAGGGCAGGTGTTCCAGCAGAAAATCCGTCAGCACCGCGCCCATGCGGCCCTTGGCAACCGCCTCGCGGGCCAGCATCAACCTGGCGTTCTCGATTGTTGGCATGGCCCACCAGGCATAGCCGGCCAACTCATCGGTGAGGGCCGGCGAATAGGCCACGGCAGTCACCGCCTCCGGTTCACCGATCAGCAGCAACTGCCCCAGGTCGTCACTTGCCAACTGACCGTGCCGGGTCCACCGGGAAAGATAGACCGGGTAGCCACCCGGCGAGCCCAAGACATGGCCCGACAGGTGTTCGCGCAGTAGACGGAAATACGTGTCCGGCCGGCAATTCGGGTGCAACGGCATCGATGCCTCGCCCTGGCTGGTCAGGGCATGGAGCGCCTGCGCCGTCTCGTCGATCCGGATGGCCTTCAGATTCTCAGCCAGCAGGACATTGAGCCGGAACAGGTCTTCGGAACTCAGTTCATCCATCAGCCAGCCAGCTTGACAAAGCACCTGCGCGCGGCGGCGATGGTGGCATCGATGTCGGCATCGCTATGGGCCGCCGACACGAAGCCGGCCTCGAAGGCGGACGGGGCGAGGTAGACGCCTTCCAGCAACATCAGGTGATAGAAGCGGTTGAAGGCCTCCTTGTCGCAGGCCATCACCTCAGCGTAGCCGGTGGGCGCCTTGGCGCTGAAATAGATTCCGAACATGCCGCCCACCGATTGGGCTGAAAACACCACGCCAGCCGCTTTGGCGGCCGCCGCGAGACCCTCGACCAGGCGCCGGGTCTTGGCACCCAGGGCATCGAAAAAACCGGGCGCGGTGACCTTTCTCAGGGTCACCAGGCCTGCCGCCACCGCCACCGGATTGCCGGATAAAGTGCCGGCTTGATAGACCGGGCCGTTCGGAGCCAGCTTATCCATGATTTCGGCCTTGCCGCCAAAGGCGCCGACCGGCATCCCGCCGCCGATGACCTTGCCCAGGGTGGTCAGGTCCGGGACGATGCCATAAAGCCCCTGGGCGCACTTGGGGCCGACCCGGAAACCGGTCATCACCTCATCCAGGATCAGCACCGCGCCGTGCTTGGTGCAATTCTCGCGCAGGCATTGCAGGAAACCGGGCGCGGGCTTGACCAGGTTCATGTTACCGGCCACCGGCTCGACGATGACGCAAGCGATCTCGTTGCCGCGCTCGGCGAAGACGGCGTTGACCTGTTCGATATTGTTGTAATCGAGCACCAGGGTGTGTTTGGAGGTGTCGGCCGGCACGCCGGCGGAACTGGGCGAACCGAAGGTGAGCAGGCCGGAGCCGGCCTTGATCAGCAGACTGTCGGCATGGCCGTGATAGCAACCCTCGAACTTGATCAGCAGGTCGCGTCCGGTGTGACCCCGGGCCAGGCGGATGGCGCTCATGGTGGCCTCGGTGCCGGAGGAAACCAGGCGCACCTTTTCCAGGCCGGGCAGCCAGCCGGTGAGGAATTCGGCGATCTCCAGCTCCTTGGCGGTGGGCGCGCCGAAGGTCAGGCCCAGCGCAGCCGTTTCCTGCACCGCGCGCACGGTGTCCGGGTCAGCGTGGCCCAGGATCAGCGGGCCCCAGGAACCGACGTAATCGAGGTAGACCTTGCCGTCGGCGTCCCAAACCCGGCTGCCTTCACCCTTGGCGAAAAAGCGCGGTGTGCCGCCCACCGAGCGAAAGGCGCGGACCGGCGAGTTGACGCCGCCGGGGATGCATTTTTGCGATTGTTCGAATAACTGGTCGTTGCGGGAGGTCATGGTCGTCTGCTTTCGAAAAGTTGGCTAAAGGCGCGGCTGGCGCGCTCCGGGTCACTGCTATTGTAAACGGCTCCGCTGGCGGCGAGCAGGTCGGCGCCAGCGGCGATTGGCGCCCCGGCGTTTTCCGGGGTGATGCCGCCGATGGCGCAGACCGGCAGGGTCCAGGCCTGTTTCGCCGCGCCAATCAGGGCGGCTTCAACACGACCGGCCTGGGGCTTGGTCGACGAGGCGAAGAAGCTGCCGAAGGCCAGATAATCGGCGCCGGCCAGAACCGCTAGACCGGCTGTATCGAGGCTTTGATAGCATGACGCGCCCAGTATCCTGCCCGGGCCCAGACGGCCACGCGCGGCCGCCAGGTCGCCATCCTCGCTGCCCAGATGGGCCCCATCTGCGTCGATAGCCAGGGCCAGGTCGAGGTCGTCATTGACGATCAGCCAAACCCCGAAACGCCGGGTCAGGTCGCGCAGGGCGCCCGCCTGCTCGTCTCGGCGGCTCGACGTAGCGGTCTTGTTGCGGTACTGGATAATGCGACAGCCGCCGCGCAGGATGGCCTCGGTGACGACGATCAGTCTGGCCGTATCGCCCCAATCGGGGGTGATCGCGTATAGCCCTTCAAGCTTTGCCATCGGCCCCTTCCCGCGCCCAGAACAGCCGGTCGGGAATATGCTGGCCCATGCCCAGCCGATAGCCGGCGCGCAGGGCCTCATAGGTATATTCCTGGGCCGACTTGACCGCCTCTTCGAGGCTCAGGCCCTGGGTCAGCAGGGCGGCGATGGCCGAGGCCAGGGTGCAGCCGGAGCCGTGATAACTGCCGGGCAGACGATCCCAATCCAGGTTCTGCAGCCGACCGCTCTCTGCGTACAGTATGTTGGTGACTTGGGCAGTCTGCTCGTGGGAGCCGGTAATCAGGACATACTCGCAGCCCAGGTCGATGAGCCGGGCGGCGCATTCGTCCAGGTCCGGGGCGTCCTCGTCTTCGTCCTCGTCGTCCTCAGCCAGGCGGCGGGCCTCCATGCCGTTGGGCGTGATCAGGGTGGTTTGCGGCAACAACAAGTCGCGCATGGCGTAAATCAGATCATCGGTAGCCAGTTCATCGCCCCGACCTGAGGCCAGGACCGGGTCCAGCACCAAGGGAATATCCGGGTAATCGGACACGATCTCGGCGATGGCGGCGGCGATCTCGACGCTGCCCAACATGCCGATCTTGAATGCCGCCACCGGCATGTCCTCCAGGACGCAGCGCGCCTGGTCGGCGATCCAGCCGGCATCGAGCGGCAGGAAGTCCTCCACCCCGACGGTGTCCTGCACGGTGATCGCCGTAACCACCGACAGCGGATGGCAACCCAGGCTGGCCACGGTCAGCAGGTCCGCCTGCAAGCCGGCGCCGCCCGTCGGGTCGGTGGCGGCGAAGATCAGAACGGTGGGTAATTGTGCAGACATTGAATGACGTCTTGTGGTACAAACATAAGATGTTTCATTATCCCATAAGTAGGGTCCGTCACGGGTTGCGGAACGTGACTAACGGACTTACATTTCGAGCATGGAGACGGTGGCAGCATTGAACACACCCGGTAAAAACCTGAACGGCGCCAAGGTGATGGTGATCGACGACAGCAACACCATCCGGCGCAGCGCGGAGATATTTCTCCAGCAGGCAGGCTGCGAGGTGATTCTGGCCGAGGACGGTTTCGACGCCCTGGCCAAGATCGCCGACCGCCGTCCCGACCTGATCTTCGTCGACATCATGATGCCCCGTCTGGACGGTTATCAGACCTGCGCACTAATCAAGAAAAACAGCCGCTATCGGGATACCCCGGTCATCATGCTGTCCTCCAAGGACGGCCTGTTCGACCGCGCGCGCGGCCGGCTGGTCGGCTCCGACGAATACCTGACCAAACCCTTTTCCAAAGACGCCCTGCTGGCAGCGGTGAAACGTCACCACGGTCAGCCGGCCTGATGCCCGGGAGCACGCGAAATGCCCATTAAAAAAGTGCTGGTTGTGGATGACTCGGCCACCGAACGGTTCTACCTGGTTGACATACTGCGCAAACAAGGCTTCGAGACCGAGGTCGCCGAAAACGGCGATGAAGGTATCGCCAAGGCCAAGGCGCTGCGTCCGGACCTGATCCTGATGGATGTGGTGATGCCGGGAATCAACGGTTTCCAGGTCACCCGCATGCTTTCCAGGGACGCGGCGACCAAGGATATTCCAGTCATCATGTGCACCTCCAAGGGTCAGGAGACCGACCGGGTCTGGGGCATGCGACAAGGGGCGGCGGCCTATCTGGTGAAGCCCATCGCGGCTGATGACCTGATCAACAAGATTCAAGGGCTGGGGTGACATCCGGATGGAAGAACGAGTTAGTCTGCGGGAATTCCAGGCCAAGCTGGCCGAGCGCCTGAAAGCGGTTGCCGAACAGCCCGGCGAGGCGGCCAAACTGGGCTTCATGGCGGCTGGCCAGCATTGGCTGGTCGATCTCGATCAGGTCAGCGAGGTAGTGACGGTCCCACGGCTGACGCCGGCGCCCTGGACACAGCCCTGGTTCCTGGGCGTGGCCGGCATCCATGGCACGATCTACGCCTGCACCGACTGGGCAGCGTTCATGGCCTTGCCGGCTGGCGTGCCAGGCAATGAAATCCGATTATTATTGGCCAATCCCCGATTCGGGGCCTACGCGGGCTTTCGCATCGATCGGGCGTTGGGCTTGAGAAACGCCGCCGGCATGCGTCGTCTGCCGGTGGCCGAAACCGCCGCGCCCTGGGAAATCGCCCGTTTCGAGGACGGTGAAGGCCTAATTTGGCGAGAAGTCAACTTCGGTCGTCTGCTGGCGGAACCCCGGTTCCTCCAGGTAGCGGCCTGAATGAACGATGAACAATCTGGATCAGGAGAGAAACAATGGATAAAGACCGGCTTGGCGGTGCAGCGAAGAAACAGTGGGCCGGGCTATCGGGCTTGCGGGATGGCCTATTGGCGCTCGATCCGGCCAAAGCGCCTATGTTCAAGGGCATGTCGGTCGAGCAGCGCTACCGCTTTTGGGCGCTGGCCCTGGTCGTATCGGCACTGATTACCGTGGTGGCGATTGTGCTGTACGTGGTGCAACTGAACCACAAGTCGAGCTACATCGAGATCGGCTCCAGCCTTCAGGTGCAATCCCAGCGTTATTCCAAGTTTGCTCAGTTGGCGGTCTTGGGCGACAAGGCGGCCTTCGGCCAATTGCAACTGAGCCAGCAGTCCTTCGCCAACGGCATGAAGACCCTCACCGAAGGCGGCGGCGGCTTGCCTTCCGCCCCGCTATCCATGCGCGGCGAACTGAATAATGTCAAGCAGCATTGGGACATTGCACGCAAGGACATCGACACGTTACTGGCCAAACAGGATGCCCTGTTGTCCCTGCACCAGTCGATCAGCCAGATCAACGACGAGGCAAGCGAACTCTATGAGTTGGCCGAGGAGGCCGGCGGCGGACTGGATGCCTATGCCGAACGGATGACCCGCAATGCCAACACCCTGGCAACCAGCGAGACCATCAAGCCGCAAGCTGCCTACCAGCTCAGCCAGGACCTGCAAAGCCTGGCCGGGGCGATCAAGGGCCGAGCCAGCACCGACCCGCTGAAAAGCATCTTCAACAAGTTTCAAACGGCCGCCGACAGCCTGCTAAAGGCCTTGCCCCAATTGATCGAGATCAAACGTGCTGGGCACGAATTATCCGGCCAGAGCGAACCGATGCTGACCGCAACCGGCAAGCTGACCGACGGCTTCAAGGCATCGAGTCCCTGGTTATATCTGACTCTGACCCTGATCTTCGGTCTTTTGACCCTGGTCAGCCTGGTGATGTTGAGCCTGGTCAACGCGGCCGAGTCGAAGGAACAGGCCGAGCGGGCGACCAAGGAGCAAGATTCCGCAGCACTGGAAAACCAGCGGAACCAGGAAGCCATTCTTCGCCTGCTGAACGAGATGGGCGACCTGGCCGAAGGCAACCTGACCGTGCGCGCCACAGTGACCGAGGACATCACAGGGGCCATCGCCGACTCGGTCAACTTCGCCATCGAGGAATTGCGTACCCTGGTCGGCAACGTAACCCGTGCGGTGGCCGAGGTGACCCAGGCCACCGACGATGCCAAGCGCCTGTCCCAGGAAACGCTGAGCGCGTCGGAACGGCAAGCGGACGACATCGGCCAGACGACCGATGCGGTCAACTTCATGTCCGAATCGGTCAACAAGGCATCCCAGGACGCCGCCGAATCAGCGCGCGTGGCCGAACAATCGCTGGAATTCGCCAAAAAGGGCGGCGACTCGGTACGCGACGCCATCGCCGGCATGAACGCCCTGCGCGATCAGATTCAGGAAACCTCCAAGCGGATCAAGCGACTGGGCGAATCGTCCCAGGAGATCGGCGAGATCGTCGAGCTGATTTCGGACATCACCGAACAGACCAACGTCCTGGCCCTCAACGCAGCCATCCAGGCGGCGGCGGCCGGCGACGCGGGGCGCGGCTTCTCGGTGGTGGCGGAGGAAGTGCAGCGGTTGGCCGAACGGTCCGGTCAGGCCACCCGCCGCATAGGCGCCATTGTCAAGACCATTCAGACCGACACCCAGGACACCGTCAACGCCATGGAAACCAGCACCCGGGGCGTGGTCGAAGGGGCGGCACTGTCCGATGCCGCAGGTCATGCCCTGCTGGATATCGAATCGGTGTCGGCGGAACTGGCGCGCCTGAGCCAGAACATTTCCGGCGCCACTCGTGAGCAGGCCGACGCGGCGTCTCGAATCGCCGACAACATGCGGCAGATTCTCGAACAGACCCGGCGCACCTCCGAAGACACGCGTAAGAGCACCGAATCGATCGGCCAGCTCACTGAGCTGGCCGACGAGTTGCACGCGTCGGTGGCCGGCTTCACCCTCTAGTCGACAACGGGAACGCCGCACGTGGAGAACCTGAACAATTTCGACATCGGCCCTCTGACCTGGGTCAAGACAGAAATCGACAACGCGATCCAGGCGGCAGCGACCGCCCTGGATGCCTGGAACGGTCAGGACGCGACACCGCTACGGGAGGCCGCCACTCATCTGCATCAGGTCTCCGGCGCCCTGCAGATCGTCGATCTGCAGGGCGTATGCCAGGTCTGCAATGCCATCGAAGACCTGCTGGCCGACATGCAGGCGAAAACGGGCCTACGCAACACGGGCTCCAGCCGGATCGTACTAAGCGCGATCGAGGCCCTGCGCGGCTATCTGGATGGCCTGATGGCGGGCGGCGTCAACAACGAACTGCTGCTCAATCCGGTCTATGCCGAGGTCCAGGGCCGACGCGGCGAAGCGCCGTCGCCCAGCGACCTGTTTCACCCCGACCTGAGCGCGCGGGTCAAACGCGACAGTCCGGAATTGCCCCTCGACGGCCCGGCGCTGGCCCGCGCCACACGTCCGGTGCGGGCTCGCTACGAGAAAGGTCTGCTCCACTTCCTGCAAAACCGCGGCGGCCAGTCCGGCTTGCAACTGATGGGCCAGGCAGTGCGGGAGATCGAACGGCTGGCGCCGGGCGCGGCTCAGTACACCTTCTGGTGGGCCGCCGGCGGCGTGCTGGATGCCCTGTTATGCGGCCGGCTGACGCCGGATATCTGGACCAAACGCCTGCTCGCCCGGCTCGACCTGCAAATGCGTCGCCTGACCGAAGGCTCCAGGCAACTGGCCGACCGCCTGTTCAGCAACGTGCTCTTTTCCCTGGCCCAGGACAGCACGACCGTCGGCCGTGCCGCCGAGGCACGCGAGCTGTTCGAGTTGGGCCGCTACCAGCCAAGCCATGCCGACAGCACGGACAAAAAACAGTCCGAGTCGCTACAACCGCGACTCAAGGTATTGCTCGATATGATAGGCGTCGCCAAGGACCAGTGGCTGCGTCTTTGCGCCGGCCGACAGGAAGGTCCGGAGGCGCTCAGGGCCGCCTCGATGCGCCTGCTGGACAGTGTTCGCCGGTTGCCCGAAGGACCGTTGTCAGACCTGGCCGAGGCCGTCATGGCGGCCGCCGACGGCACGCCAGGCAGTGTAGCGGCGGCACAGAACGAGGCCCTGCAACTGGAAATGGCGACCGCCCTGTTGCTGCTTCAACATGCGGCGGAAAACTACTTCGAACTGGGCCACGATTTCGCCGACCTGGCGGCTGTGCAAGCGCGCCGCTTGCGGGACGCGCTAACCGGTCAGGCCATGCCACCACTCCCGTCGGACGTCCATCTGCTCGACGAGATCGCCCGCCAGGCTCAGGAAAAACTGCTCGTTGCACAGGTGGCGCGCGAGATTCAGACCAACCTGAATCGCTTGGAAGAGATACTCGACAAGTTCTTCCGCGACCAGAACGAGCGCGCCGACCTGCCACTGGCGCCAGGCCTGCTGAAACAGATACAGGGTGCGCTCGATCTGTTGCAACTGGATACCGCCGGGCAGTTGGTCGAGGCCACACTGGACCATGTCGCTCGCCTGGTCGAGGTCGAGGGCGAGGTCGATGACCACGAACTGAACTGGATCGCCGAGGCCATTTCCACCCTGGGGCTATATATCGATGCCCTGCGCAACGGTCAGGACAACCCCGCCGGGCTGCGCGCCTTGCTGGCGCCGCCGGCCGAGACCGCACCGCAAGAGGCCAGCGTCGAGCAGGAGCTGGCGGCCAGCGCCGCCCGAGTGCAGGCGACCGCCGACCAACTGAGCAACGCGACCGACCAGGCCGAGGCACGGGGCGAGATCAAGCGTGAACTTTCCCGCATTGCCGAGGATGCCGATCTGGTCGGCGATAGCGGCCTCTCCGGCCAGGCCAGCGAGGTCCTGCATCTGATCGATCAAGGGGCATCGGCGGAGACTATTCAGAACGCCGTCCAGACCCTTTCCGGTAGTCCCGTCGCCGGCCCAACCGCACCGCCCCAGGCGGCCCCAACCGCTAGCGAACAAGAGGTTGATGCCGAGCTGTTGCAAATCTATGTCGAGGAGGCGAAGACGGTGCTGGCCGACATGGCGGCCGGACTTGGCCGTTTGCGGGCCTCGGCCCAGGAGCACGACGCATTCGTCGATATCCGGCGCGGTTTCCACACCCTCAAGGGCAGCGGCCGCATGGTCGGTCTGACCGCTCTGGCCGAAGCCGCCTGGGAGGTCGAGCAGACACTGAACCTCTGGCTACGCGACGAGCGGGCCATCAATCACGCGATACTCGATTTTATCGATCTGGCCGCCACGGCGTTTCGCGGCTGGGTGACCGAGCTGGCGACCAAGGGCGCGGTCCAGGTCCAGGCCGAGGCGCTCACGACTCAGGCCCGGCAGTTACGCGGCGAGGCAGTGACCGCAGTCAAACCCGCGGAGCCGGTGGCGCCTGCCCCGGTCCCGGAGACCCTGGCCTCCGAGCCGGATAGGGTCATGGTAGGCCGCCATGAAGTCGCGGCGCCGCTGTTCGCCATCTTCACCGATGAATCAGCCCAGCGGCTCGCCGACCTGCGCAACCATCTGGCCGAGATGGCCGAGGAGGCCGAGACAGCGCCGTGGGATGGCTTTGCCAGGGCAGCCCATACCCTGGCCGGCATTGCCCGCACCACCGGGCTCACGCCGCTGGCCGAGGCGGCCCATGCGCTGGAGAATTGGGCGCTGGGCTGGCCGGAGGTCGCCCGGCCACTGGCCGAGGCGCACCGCGACACAGTGTCGGGGGTACTGGACAAAATAGCCGACCAGTTGCAGGCCATACTCGAACGACGTTGGCCGAAGGACTTGCCCGATCTGGCGCAACGCCTGGCCGCGCTGCGACCTGAAGTCACTGAAGCCACGATAATGCCGGAGGCCGAACCGGTCGTCGAACGCCATCCACAATCGGCCGAGCTGGCGCCATCGGCCTTAGTGCCGCCAGCCACGGACGCATGCGATCCGCAGTTGTTGCCCATCTTCCTGACCGAGGCCGACGATCTGCTGCCCCGGATCGGCGAAGGCCTGCGCCACTGGCGCGCCCAGCCTGACGACGTCGAGGCCCGGCAAGCCTTGCAACGGTCGCTACATACACTCAAGGGCAGCGCCCGCATGGCCGGGGCGATGGCCTTGGGCGACGACGCGCATGCAATGGAGACGGCCATCGCCGAATTGGCGGCCGCCACCCCGGACAATGCCTTTCTGGATCAGCTGGAAGGCCGCTACGACGGCTTAGCCGAGCGGGTCGACGGTCTGCGTCCAGCCGCCAGTCCGGTCGCCCCCGCCGCCCCTGCGCCGACCGCCGCCAAGGGTGCCGTTGCCGTGCCGCTGGCTGCGGTCCCACCGATCAAAGCCGCAGAGGACGTCCGACAAGACTTCCGGGCCAAGGCCGGCATCATTGACAACCTGATCAACGAGGCCGGCGAGGTCAGTATCGCCCGCTCCCGCATCGAGGCGGCCCTGAACCACTATCGGCTGACCACCCAGGAATTGACCGTCAACGTCGAGCGCCTGCGCAGCCAACTGCGGGAGCTCGAAATCCAGGCCGAGGCCCAAATCGGCGCACGCATGTCGGTGCTCGACGAGAGCCATTTCGACCCGCTGGAATTTGACCGTTACACCCGTCTTCAAGAACTCACCCGGCTCATGGCCGAGAGCGTGAACGACGTCTCGACTGCTCAGGAAAACCTGCTGGCCGGCCTGTCCGACGCCGAGTACGCGCTCTTGCAGCAATCCCGCACCACCCGCAACCTGCAACAGGAACTGATGCACATCCGCATGGTGCGCCTCAACAGCCAGGCCGAGCGTCTGCATCGTATCGTCCGTCAGGCCGCCAAGGACTTACAGCGCAGTGCCCGGCTGCACATCGAGGGCGGCGACATTGAACTCGACCGGGCCTTGCTCGACAAGGCCATGGCGCCGTTCGAGCACCTGTTGCGCAACGCGGTTGCGCATGGCATCGAACCGGTGGCGGTCAGACAGGCCGCTGGCAAGCCGGAACACGGCACCATCACCCTGTCGGCCCGACAAGAAGGCACGGAGGTTGTTCTGACCTTGAGCGACGATGGCGCCGGCATCAACCTGAGCCTGGTCCGGGCCCGCGCCGAGGCGCTTGGCCTGCTCGGACCCGGCGAGTCGGCCGAGCGGGAACGGCTGTATGCCCTCCTGTTCATGTCGGGTTTTTCGACTTCGACCGAGGTCACTCAGGTGGCCGGCCGAGGCATCGGCCTCGACGTGGTGCGTAGCGAGATCGCCTCAGTCGGCGGCCGGGTCCGGATCGAGAGCGAGCCGGGCCAGGGTACGCGTTTCACCATCCGTCTGCCGGCCACACTGGCGCTCGCCCAGGTGGTGCTGGCCAAGGCTGGCGACCAGATTTATGCCATCCCCGCCGGTATGGTGGTGCTGGTCAAGGAGATGCGCGCCGCCGGCTGGCATGACGCGCTGACCGCGTCCAGGCTGGAACTGGATGGCCAGTCATTCCCCTTACACTCGCTGGCCGAGCTAACCGGGCAACAACCTAACCCGGTCGAGGGCAAGTACCGCACCGTGCTCTTGCTCCGGTCCGGCGACGAACGCGTCGCCCTGCGGGTGGATGCACTCAATGGCAATGCCGAAGTGGTGGTCAAGGGCATCGGTCCGCAGTTGTCGCGGGCGCCCGGCATCGCCGGCGCGACGGTGCTGGCCGATGGTCGGGTGGCACTGATACTCAACCCATACGCACTGATCGAGCAGGCGCCTTCCAGGGCCAAGGAAGTGACCGAGGAGGCCAAGTCCGAGCAACGCGCCCCATTGGTCCTGGTGGTCGACGATTCGCTAACCGTGCGCAAGGTCACCAGCCGACTGTTGCTCCGCGAGGGCTACCGGGTGACAACTGCCAAGGATGGCATCGAGGCGCTGGAGGCGTTGCAAGACGAGTTGCCGGCGGTCATGCTGCTGGATATCGAAATGCCGCGTATGGATGGCTTCGAGGTCGCTCGTCATGTCCGGGCCGGCAGCCATAGCCGCGACTTGCCAATCGTGATGATTACCTCGCGCACGGCCGACAAACACCGCCAGCACGCCTTCGATCTGGGTGTCAACGAATACTTGGGCAAACCCTATCAGGAAGATGCGCTGCTGGCGGCGATCGCCGGATTCGTGGCTAACCGCCCGACCAGTCGATAAGGCCGAGATAGTCGGTCACCAGGACGATCGCGCCGAAGGCGATGCGGTACCAGGCGAACGGCGTGAAATCGTGGCTGGCGATGTAGCGCAGCAACCAGCGCACGCAGATCAAGGCACTGATGAACGAGACTGCACTGCCAACAGCGAACAGCGGCAGGTCGGTAACGCTGAACAGCGCCCGATGCTTGTAGACGTCATACAGGGTGGCCGCGAACATCGTGGGGATGGCCAGGAAGAAGGAAAACTCGGTCGCCGCCTGGCGGCTCAAACCGAAGAACAACCCGCCGATGATGGTGGCGCCGGACCGCGAGGTACCGGGAATCATGGCCAACGACTGGGCGAAACCAACCTTGAGTGCATCCTGCCAGGTCATGTCGTCCACGGTCTCGGCCCTTATCACGTGCTGGCGCCGCTCCGCCCAGAGGATCAGCAGGCCGCCGACGATGAAGGCCGTGGCGACCACCAGCGGGTTGAACAAATAAGCCTTGATCTCCTTGAGGAACAACAGCCCCAGCACCGCCGCCGGCATGAAGGCGACGATCAGGTTCAAGGTAAATTTGCGTGCGGCCGGCTCCCGCTTCAAACTGGCGACGACATGACCGAGCCGCTGCCGGTAGACCCAGACCACCGCCAGTATCGCCGCCAACTGGATGGCGATCTCGAATACCTTGCCTTTGTCATCGTTAAAATGCAGCAATTGGCCGGCAACGATCAGGTGGCCAGTGGACGACACCGGCAGGAATTCGGTCAGGCCCTCGACGATACCCAGTATCGCGGCCTTCAAAATCAGTAAGTTATCCAAGCCGGTACCTCCCGTGAAGAGCCGCGATTATAGCCGGATCGATACTATTCCCGGTCCGCCTCGGCGATGTCATCAAACAGCGCATCCAGGCTTTCGGCCTCCCAGTCGTCCTTGGGCTCGGGTGTTGCCGGCTTGAGCAGGGGTTTGGTCGGTAATGACGGGGGGGCTATTGTTGGCTTGACGGGTCGGGCCACGGAACGTCTTGGCTCGGCGCTCTGAATCACCGGTTTCATGCTGGCCAGCATGGCGAGGGCCAGTTCCTTGGCGGCGCGACTTTCCAGCATGAATTCGCGCCGGCATTTACGGCAGGTGAAGTTCTTGTAGGGCAACAACTCGACCAAGGCCAGTAACAGGCCGATGCTCTCTTTTTCAACCAACGTGGCAAGTTCGTCCAGGTTGTATTCCACCTCCGGTAGGTTGGCCGGGATCGGTAGTTTGGCCTGGGCATAGCTGCCGCCACCGCAAAATGGGCAGGTCTTTCTAAGCAAGGCGGGACGGGTGCGCATGGCGGCGATTGTCCGGCGAGCCGCAGACGATGACAAGCCGGGCCGACATCAGCCTATCAGCCCGCGCCCGTAGCGTGCCAGGCCGGCGACCGGGGCGATGACCAGCAACTGGAGCGCGATGAAGGCGGCCATGGGACTCAGATCGATGCCGCCGATCGGCGGGATGACACGCTGGAACGGGCGCAGCAGCGGCCGGGCCAGGGCATAGAACACCGGCGCTGCGGGCGAGAACGGATTGACCCAACTGACGATCGCCTGCGCGGCCACCAGGGCCATGAAGACGTAAGCGATCAGATTGAGGCCGGCCGCCAGGGTGTAGAGCAGGAAACCCAGCCACGCCGAGGCACTGGCCGCCATGAATGGGTAACCCAGCAACCAGTAGCTGGCCAGCGACCAAAGCCATTCGGCGAGAAAAAACAGCAACAGGCTGGCCCAATCCAGGCCAAAAAAACCAGGAATGACCCGCCGCACCGGGCGCACCGCAAAATCGGTCACCTTGACGATGAACTGGGCAAACGAATTGGCATAGGGCACGCGGTTCAATTGCATATAGAAACGCAGCCAGAAGGCCGTGGCCGCCAGTTCGCAGACGATGCGTAGCAGAAACTGCAAGGCGTCCTGCAACATCACTCGGCCCCCAATAGCTCGCCCAGTTCCTTGGCGCGTGCGGCGGCGGCCCGTGCGGCGGCCAGCACCGCCCGAGGCAGGCCATGCGCCTCCAGTGCGGCGATGCCCCGTTCAGTGGTGCCGCCCTTGGAGGTGACGCGGGCGCGCAACACGGCGGGGTCGGCGCCGTCCTGAAGCGCCAGGGCGGCCGAACCGTAGACCGTGTGCAACGCCAGCATTCTGGCCGCACCGGGGGCGAAGCCCAGTTCCAGGGCCGCCGCCTCCAGGGCCTCTATGAACAGGAAGACATAGGCCGGGCCGCTGCCGGAGATGGCGGTGACCGCGTCGATCATGGCCTCGTCAGCCACCCAGACCACTTGGCCGACGGCTTTTAGCGCCTGCTCGGCACGGGCCTTCTGTTCGATAGAAACACCGGGTAGGGCATACAGCCCGGCGATGCCGGCGCCGACCAGGGCCGGGGTGTTGGGCATCGCCCGCACCACGGCGCCATGGCCTTGTAACCAGCGGGCGATGTCACCGGCCCTGACGCCAGCGGCGATAGACAAAACACAGGTGGTCTGGGCCAACCTGGGCAATGACGCCAGCACCGCGCGCAGCACCTGCGGCTTGACCGCCAGGATCAAAAGGTCGCTGGCCAGCACAGTGGCCGCGCTGGCCTCCAGGAAAACGCCGAACTCTGTGGCCAACGTGCTGCGACGTTCCGCGCTGGGTTCGGCCACGCCTATATCGCCGGCACCATAGCCCCGCTTCAACATACCGCCGATCATGGCGCCGGCCATGTTGCCACCGCCGATAAAACCGATTTTCATGATGTCGTTTCCTTGTCGTATTGGCGCTGACCGAAGATGGCCGTGCCGACCCGCACGATGGTGGCGCCTTCCATGATCGCCGCCTCCAGGTCGCTCGACATGCCCATGGACAAGGTGTCGAGGCCCAGCCCGGCGGCCTGTTCGAGCAGCGCGCGCAGACGTGCGAATTGGCGGCGTTGTTCGGCCGGATCGCCGGTGGCCTGCGCTATGCACATGAAACCACGCAGTTTCAGCCGGGGCAGGCAGGCCACCGCGCGGGCCAGCGCCAGGGCTTCATCCGGGGCGACACCGTGCTTGCTGACCTCGCCGCTGACGTTGACCTGGATACAGACATTGAGCGGCGGCAGGTTCGCCGGCCGGACCTCGGCCAGGCGCTGTGCGATCTTCAGCCGGTCAACGCCATGCGCCCAGGCGAAATGCCCGGCGATGGGACGGGTCTTGTTGCCCTGGATCGGGCCGATGAAATGCCACTCCAGCTCCAGATCGATCAACTCGGTCTGTTTGGCCAGGGCCTCTTGCAGATAGCTCTCGCCAAACCGCCGCTGACCGGCGCCATAAGCCTCGCGCACGGCCGCCGCCGGGTAGGTCTTGCTGACCGCCAGCAGGCCAACCGATTCCGGTCGCCGGCCGGCCAGGCGACAGGCCCGATCGATCCGTTCCCGGCAATCTTGCAAGCCCACCGAGATTACGCCCATAATGAAATCCTATATTTGAACTGCCGCCATTGCTGCTCTGTGGATTATAAATGGAAATTTCCGACCTACTGACCTTCGCAGTAAAGAACAAGGCCTCTGACCTGCACATCTCCTCAGGCCTGCCTCCCATGATCCGGGTGAACGGTGAGATCCGCCGCATCAACGTGCCGCCGCTGGACAACACCCAGGCCCGGGCAATGATCTACGACGTCATGAGCGATGCCCAGCGCAAGGCCTACGAGGAGTTTCTGGAAACCGACTTCTCCTTCGCCCTGCCTGGCGTGGCCCGTTTCCGGGTCAACGCCTACAGCCAGGAACGGGGTGCCTCTGCGGCCTTCCGGACGGTGCCGAGCAAGGTGCTGACCCTGGAAGACCTGGAAGCGCCGAAGAGCTTCAAGGAGATCGCCGACCAGCCGCGTGGCATCGTCCTGGTGACCGGCCCGACCGGCTCGGGCAAGTCAACTACCCAGGCCGCCATGATTGACTTCGTCAACGACAACCTGCATGGCCACATCCTCACCATCGAGGACCCGATCGAATTCGTTCACCAGAGTAAGAAGTGCCTGATTAACCAGCGTGAGCTGGGGCCGCATACCCAGAGCTTCGAAAACGCCTTGCGCTCGGCCCTGCGGGAGGACCCGGACGTCATCCTGGTGGGTGAAATGCGCGACCTGGAAACCATCCGCCTGGCCCTGACCGCTGCCGAGACCGGCCACCTGGTATTCGCCACCCTGCACACCAGTTCCGCCGCCAAGACCATCGACCGGATCATCGACGTGTTCCCGGCGGCCGAGAAGGACATGGTCCGCTCCATGCTGTCCGAGTCGCTGCGCGCGGTCATCTCCCAGGCCCTGCTCAAGCGTAAGGACGGCAGTGGCCGGGTCGCGGCACACGAGATCATGATCGGCACCCCGGCCATCCGCAACCTGATCCGGGAAAACAAGGTGGCCCAGATGTATTCCTCGATCCAGACCGGCCAAGCGCTCGGTATGCAGACCCTGGACCAGTGTCTGACCGATCTGGTCAAGCGCAACATGGTCGCCCCGATCGAGGCCCGCGCCATCGCCGTGAATAAGGACCTGTTCAGATGAACGCCAGCAATCCGGTCGTCGATTGGCTAAAGACTATGGTCGAGCGCAAGGCGTCCGACCTGTTCCTGACCGCCGGTTTCCCGCCGGCCCTGAAACTGGACGGCAAGGTGGTGCCGCTGCCCGGTGACAAGCTGTCGAACGCCGACACCCAGGGCCTGGCGAAATCGGTGATGACCGAAAAACAATGGAACGGCTTCGTCAACTCCAAGGAGGCCAACTTCGCCATCTTCGACGAGAAAATCGGCCGCTTCCGGGTCAGCGCCTTCATGCAGCAGGGCCGGGTAGGCTGCGTGTTCCGGGCTATCAATACCCAGATACCCGAACTGGGCGACCTGCACCTGCCACCGGTCCTCAAGGATATGGCCATGATGCCGCGCGGCCTGGTCCTGCTGGTCGGCGCCACCGGTAGCGGCAAATCGACCACCCTGGCGGCCATGATGGGCTACCGTAACCAGCGCCGGGCCGAACACATCCTGACCGTCGAAGACCCGATCGAGTTCGTCCACCAGCACGGCCACAGCATCGTCACCCAGCGCGAGGTCGGTTCCGATACCGAGGATTGGCACACCGCCCTGAAGAACTCGCTGCGCCAGGCCCCGGACGTCATCCTGATCGGCGAGATCCGCGAGCGTTCGATCATGGAATTCGCCTTGTCCTACGCCGAGACCGGCCACCTCTGCCTGTCCACCCTGCATGCCAACAACACCAATCAGGCGCTGGAACGGATCATGAGCTTCTTCCCGCTGGATCGGCGCGAACAGTTGCTGCTCGACCTGTCGATGAACCTGCGCGGCATCGTCTCCCAGCGCCTGATATTGCGTACTGACGGCAAGGGCCGGATTCCGGCAGTCGAGGTCATGTTGGGTTCACCGCTGATCTCGGACCTGATCTTTAAAGGTCGCCTGGACGAGGTCAAGGCGATCATGGCCAAGTCACGCGACCTGGGTATGGTGACCTTCGACCAGGCGCTATTCGATCTCTACGACATCGGCGCCATCAGCGGCGAGGACGCGCTGCGCAACGCCGATTCCTTCAACGACTTGCGCCTGAAGATCAAGCTGAAGGGCCATGACCAGGACGACCACTCACTGAAGGCCCCGGACCAGCTCGGTATCGTCTGATTCGGTCTTGCCCCATACCGGCGGGGGGCCGGGTTATTGCGGGGCCAGCGTCTTGTCTAGCCAGCCCCGTACCTGTTCGCGCAAGGCCGCGTCCTGGCCCGTGAAAAAGTGGTCGGCGCCGGGCGCCATTACCTGCGTCGAACCCTTCTGTTTCAGCCCCATAGCACGTTGCTTAGCGCCCTGCGCGACGTGCGGCAGGTCATTCTGGCCATAAAGGTCGAGGATCGGTAGTTTGAGTTTGGCCAGGTCGAACGGGTTGGGAGCGCCGATCGCCACCCAGGCGACGACCGGGCTGGCGGGCTGGTGGATCAGATAGTCATAGGTCATCCAGGTACCCAGGCTGTGTGAAACGATGGCCACCCTGGCGTAACCCCGGTCCTTCAGAAACTCGACCGCCAGGCGAAGCCGTTCAGCGGACTCAGCGAAGGTCGGCGGGTAATCCTCCGGCCGGGCGTCGGCCTGAAGTACCGGCATCTGGATAGCCAGGGTGGCATAGCCATCATCCGGCAACTGCTGGCGCAAAGTGCCGATCAGGCCCCAGTCCGGATGGACGCCGATGCCATGGACGATCACCAGACCAACCTTGACCTTGGCCACGGCGGTGTACAGACCGAGAAACTTGTGGCCATTGGTCTGGGCCAGCCAAACCGGGTCGCCGACCAACACCGAGGGCAAGACCTCGTCGGCCCAACGCTGTTCGCGCTGGTAATCGGCGGCCATGCCGCCAAGGCTGAAGAGTAGCGCAAAACAAGCCAGCAATAAACGCATCATCATCTCCTTGCGGAACGTCATAGTTTGCTCACGATAAAGCGCCACTCGATCGGGTCGACCGGCGTGATCGACAAGCGGTTGCCCCGTTGCAGCAACCGCATATCAGCCAGTTCCGGATAGTCCCGCAACTCGGCCAGCCGTAGCAAGCGGGTCTTACGGACGATCCTGACCTCGACGTTGAACCAGCGCGGTCTGTCCGGCGTCGCCTTAGGGTCGAAATAAGGGCTGGCCGGGTCAAACTGGCTGGCGTCCGGATAGGCTAACTTAACCACCTCAGCCAGCCCGGCGATACCCGGCTCAGCGCAGGACGAATGGTAGAACAGCACGCCATCGCCGACCCGCATCTGGTCGCGCATGAAGTTACGCGCCTGGTAGTTGCGCACCCCGAACCAGGCCACCATGCCGTCCCGCACCAGGTCGTCGATGCCGTATTCCGAGGGTTCACTCTTCATCAGCCAGTAACGCATTTGTCTATCTCCAGCCTATAATCCGACAAAATCAATCGGATATTCTGCCATGTCCAATCTCGATCTGGATGCCATTGTCGGGGCTGTCCGACAAAACTGCCACCGCTCCGATGCCCAGTATGCTGGCGACCTGACGCTGTGTACCTTCCTGTTGAAGATGCGCGAGCTGTACCGCTGGGAGAACGCCATCCCGCTGACCGGAGAAATGCCGCGCAGTGAGGTGGGCGACTGGATGAACGCACGCGGCCAGCTCTGGGACGGTATCGAGTCGGCGCCCTACTTGCCGATCCCGCTGCCGGGCTTCGATGCCGACCCGTTCGAGTCACGCCGCATCAATGGCGAATTACTTGAGCATGGCTACGTCTACGGCGGCGGCTATGGCCGGCACTGCAAACCGCATTTCTTCCTGGGCGAGTTGAGCCGAAAGGAAAGCCGTCATGGTTTCGACATCTACGTCTCCGGCCGGGAGCTGGCCCGCGACCTGGATGCGCCGCCGGGCATGTATCTGGACCGCACCCTGTTTATCCGCACCGAGGCACTGCGGCGCTGGCTGTGGGAGAAATATGAGGAGTGGCACTGGAGCCGGAAGAACCAGGCCATGGGCCGGGCAGTGGCCTGTTACCCGTTCGACTCCGCGCCGGAGGCCGCGCTCGACGCCATGACCGCGACCGAAACCGAATCGGTCATCCTGCATGAACTGGGCGAGGCGCAGATCGGCGCTCAGCTCGGCGGGGCCTGGGAGGGCTTGCTGATGGCCGTGCTGCGTAGCCGGGCCGAGATCATGGTCCGGGCAGTGCGCGACCTGTATGCCGATTGCCTATCGACACTACCGGGTTTGATCGAACGGGGCGACCCGGCCGCGATCCATTTCTATTTCGCCAACCTGGTCGGGATGCGGCGCAAGCTGGCGCCGGAATTGCTGGTGGCCTACCAGCATTGGTTGGCACAGGGTGACTTGGCCCATCTGCGTGAGGTGGTTGCAGAAGGCGGTCAACTCTGGAAAACTGAAGTCGATGCCCTGCTGGCCTTGCATGGCGCACTGGGCGAGGGCATCGGCCCGGCGGTGGAGGCCAGAATGGCCACGCGACTGGCATGTGAAGCGGCTACAATGACCAAATGAATTTCAGCCTGAACGGGATTGAACGCGCGTGAAACGGTTTGCCCGAACTTTTTTTCATCTTTTATTGCGCCAGATGCTGGTGCTGGGGCTGGTATTCACGCCGCTTGCCCAACCCATGAGCCTGGCCGCGCCGCTGTCCCAGGGCCAGGCGACGACCACGATGGCAGGCTGTCATCACGCCCGCCAGCAACCGGCCGAATCCGGGGGTTGCTGTTGGAACAAGGGTCACGCCTGTCATTGCGCCATGGCGGCGGCCTTGCCCGTTGCCGCCTCCCTGACCGACCTGCAACTCGCCACCTTCAGCCGGCCGACCTCGTTCCGGTCAATGATCGTCGCCGCGCTGTCCCCTCCCGAACCCCCACCGCCGCGAACCTGAATCTTCATCGTTCCCGCTGAGCGGGAACAGGACGCCGGCCTTGCGCCGGTCCGGCCGGCATACGCCGGCGTTTCCTGTGGAGATTCATATGACCCAGCCCAATTGCATGAGGCTTGTCTTGGTGCGCCGGCTCGCTGTCACTGTCCTGCTGATGGCGGCCGTGGGCCGCCCTATGGCGTTGACCGGCGTCGCGTTCGCGGCCGATCCACCCTTAAGTCTGGATCAGGCCGCCCACCTGGCCATTACCCAGCAGCCCCAGTTACAGGCCAAGGAGGCCGCCATCCGGTCGCTGACCGAAAGCGCCGTGGCGGTGCGCCAACTGCCCGATCCAATGCTGAACTTCGGCCTCGCCAGCCTACCGGTCGATACCTTCAATTTCACCCAGGAGCCGATGACCATGGCCGTGCTGGGCGTGAACCAGACCATTCCGGGCGGCGCCAAACGACGCTTGGCCGGGCAACGCGCCGAACGTCAGATCACCCAGGGCCGTGACCTGCTGACCGCCGAGCGGCGGCGCATCGAGCGCGATGCCCGGCTGGCCTGGCTGGATGTCTATGAGCCTGAGGCGGCCCTGGCCCTGGTTCGGCAAATCGCAGCGGAAGATGCCCGCCAGGCAGCCTGGAGCCAGTCGGTTTATCGGACCGGCAAGCTCAGCCAGGCCGACGCGCTGGCCGCGCAAATCCAATTGGAGACCCTCCGCGACCGGCAAACCGAACTGGAACTTCAGGTGCAACGGACCCGCGCCGCGCTCAGTCGGTGGCTCGGCGAGGCCGCGCAGGGCGCGCTGGCGCCGCTGTCCGATAGTGGGCCATTCGCGCCGCTGACAGATTTGGAACATCGGCTGGAGGCGCAACCGGAACTGGTCGGTTTGGCCGACGCGGTCGCGGTGAGCCGAGCCGAGGCCGACGAAGCGCGCGAGGCGGTCAAGCCGGACTGGACCGTGGGCCTGGAGTATGGTCTGCGGGGCGGCGGGATGCCCGGTCTGATTTCGGTCAATGTCGCCGTGGACCTGCCCGTTTTTCACGCCCAGCGCCAGGATCGCCGACTGGCGGCCAAGCTGGCCGATGTCGAGCAAGCCGAGCAGATGCGGCTGGACCGCCGCCGCGCCCTGTTGGCCGATCTGCGCATGGCCTATGCCGACGGCCAGGCGGCCGATGAACGCATCCGGCGCTATGACCAGCAAATCATCCCCTTGAGCGACCAGCGCGCCTCTAGCGCGCTCAACGCCTATCGCGTCGATCAAGCCGGTTATGACCGGGTGCTTGAGGCCCGCCGCGCCGGGCTGGAGGCCCGGATCAACCGCATCGCCCAGCAGGTGGCCCGCGCCCGCGCCGCCGTGCAGATTCGCTACCTGACCGAGGAGTGAGCAACCATGAATAGCAAGCTGAAGATTATCGTGGCCCTGATTGCCGGGCTGACTGTCGGCGCTGGCGGCGTCTGGTTTGGCCAGCGTGGCCATAAGCCGGGCGCCGAAACGAAGGTCGCCGCCGGTCCCGCGCCGGCCACGCCCAAGGTCCTGTATTGGTACGACCCGATGGTACCGGACCAGCACTTCGACAAGCCAGGCAAGTCGCCGTTCATGGACATGGACCTGGCGCCTAAATATGCTGAGGAGCAAGCGGCCGGCGGCGGGGTGAAAATCGACCCGCGCACAGTGCAGAACCTGGGCGTGCGCACCGCCGTGGCCGAGACCGGCCGGTTATGGCGGCGGATCGACACGGTCGGTTATGTGCGGCCCGACGACAACCGGATCAGCGTCCTGCAAACCCGCGCCAGCGGTTGGATCGAGGCATTGGCCATCCATGCCGTGAACGACCCGGTGCGCAAGGGTCAGTTGCTGGCCGAGGTCTACAGTCCCGATCTATATGCCGCTCAGGAGGAATTCCTGCTGGCCCTTAAACAGGCCGGCGACCGAACCTGGGCCGAGGCAGCGCGGCAGAAGCTGTTGTTCCTGGGCCTGACCGAGCGCCAGGTGGCCAGCCTGGAGCGCTCCGGCCACAGTCAGCGCCGGGTCGCCTATTACGCGCCGACCGGCGGCATCGTCTCCAGCATCGCGGTGCATCCCGGCGCCAGCGTCAGCACCGGGATGCCGCTGCTGGAGATCACCGACCTGTCCAGGGTCTGGGTCACGGCCGAGGTGACTGAGGACCAGGCCGCCTGGATCAACCAAGGCAAATCGGCCGACGTCTCCCTGAACGCCCTGCCCGGCGAGACCTTTGCAGGCCGGGTCGATTACGTCGCGCCCAAGCTCGACGCCACCACCCGCACGGTGCAGGTGCGCGTGGTCCTGGATAACCCAAAATTGCGCTTCAAGCCCGGCATGTATGGCAACGTCACCCTATATGGCGGCAAGGGCGACCCAGGCGTCATCGTGCCCAGCGAAGCGGTCATCCGGACCGGCAAACGGGCCATCGTCCTGACCGCCGAAGGCGACGGTCGTTATAGCCCGGTCGAGGTCACACCGGGCATGGAGAGCAACGGCAAGACCTTGATCCTGGCCGGTCTGAAGGGCGGCGAAAAGGTCGTCGTCTCCAGCCAGTTCCTGATCGAGTCCGAGGCCAATCTGAAGGGCGCCCTGGAGCGCTTCAAGGGTTCGGCGACGGGAGGTGAAAAATGATCGCCAAGCTGATCGCCTGGTCGATCCAGAACCGTTTTCTGGTGGTTCTGGCCTCGCTGTTCGCGATGGCCTGGGGCTTGGCGTCGATATTGCGGACGCCGGTTGACGCCTTGCCCGACCTGTCCGACGTCCAGGTCATCATCCGCACGCCCTACATGGGCCAGGCGCCCAAGGTGGTGGAGGACCAGGTCACCTACCCCTTGGCCACGACCATGATGTCGGTGCCGGGGGCCAAGGCGGTGCGCGGTTATTCCATGTTTGGCGACTCGTTCGTCTACATCCTGTTCGAGGATGGCACGGACCTGTATTGGGCCCGCTCGCGGGTGCTGGAATACCTCAACGGCGCGGCGTCGCGCCTGCCGGCCGGGGTCAAGCCGACGATCGGCCCGGATGCCACCGGGGTCGGCTGGATCTACGAATACGCCCTCACCGACAAACGCGGCCGCCATGACCTGGCCCAGTTGCGCTCGTTGCAGGACTGGTTCCTGAAATACGAGTTGCAGGCCCTGCCCAATGTCGCCGAGGTGGCCACTATCGGCGGCATGGTCAAGCAATACCAGATCGTCGCCGAGCCCGGCCGGATGCGGGCGCTGAACATTACCCTGGACGATATCAAGCAGGCCGTGCAGCGCGCTAACCAGGAGGCCGGCGGCTCGGTGGTGGAGCTGGCCGAGGCGGAATACATGGTGCGGGTCAGCGGCTACGTCAAGACCCTGGACGATCTGCGCCAGGTGCCGATAAAGCTCGGCGCTGGCGGTACCCCGGTGTTGTTGGCCGATGTCGCACGGGTCCAGTTCGGCCCGCAGCTCAGGACCGGCATGGCTGAACTGGATGGCCAGGGCGAGGTGGTGGGCGGCGTCGTCGTCATGCGCCAAGGCGGCAACGCGATGGCCACCATCCAGGCGGTCAAGGCCAAGCTGGCGGAGTTGCAAAAGGGCCTGCCCGAGGGCGTCGAGATCGTGCCCAGCTATGATCGCTCGAGCCTGATCCAGCGCTCGGTCGATACCCTCAGCCACCGCCTGATCGAGGAATTCATCGTCGTCGCGGCGGTCTGCATCCTCTTCCTGTTTCACCTGCGCTCGGCCTTTGTGGCTATCGTGTCGCTGCCCCTGGGTGTGCTGATCGCCTTTATCGTCATGCACCAGCAAGGCATCAACGCCAACATCATGTCCCTGGGCGGCATCGCCATCGCCGTCGGCGCCATGGTCGACGGCGCCGTGGTCATGATCGAGAACGCCCACAAACACCTGGAGGCCTGGCGTCACCAGCATCCGGACAGCGACCCGAGCAGCGCCGACTATTTCACCCTGGCACAGGCGGCGGCGGTCGAGGTCGGGCCGGCCCTGTTCTTCTCGCTGTTGGTCATCACCGTCAGCTTCCTGCCGGTATTCACCCTAGAGGCTCAGGAAGGCCGTTTGTTTGCGCCCCTGGCGTTCACCAAGACCTACTCCATGGCGGCGGCGGCCGGCTTGTCGGTGACCCTGATCCCGGTGCTGATGGGCTGGCTCATCCGGGGTCGCATCCGGGCCGAGACCGCCAACCCGCTCAACCGGTTTCTGATCCACGTCTATCGGCCCCTGATCGACGCCGCCTTGCGCCACCCCCGGCAGGTCATCGCCCTGGCGCTGATCGCCCTGGCGCTAACCGCCTGGCCCATTCACCGGCTCGGTTCCGAGTTCATTCCGCCGCTCAACGAGGGCGATCTGCTCTACATGCCCACCACCCTGCCTGGTTTGAGTCCGGGCAAGGCGGCGGAACTGTTGCAGCTCAGCGACCGGATGATAAAAACGGTGCCCGAGGTGAAGTCGGTATTCGGTAAGATCGGCCGTGCCGAGACCGCCACCGATCCGGCGCCGCTGACCATGATCGAGACCACCATCCAGTTGCAAGACCCCGCCCAATGGCGACCAGGCATGACCCTGGACGGCATCGTTCAGGAACTCGACCGGGCCGTTCAAATCCCCGGCCTGAGCAACCTGTGGGTGCCGCCCATCCGCACCCGCCTGGACATGCTCTCGACCGGTATCAAGAGCCCGGTCGGGGTCAAGATCGCCGGCCCGGACCTGAACCAGATCGAGCGCATCGGCACCCAGGTCGAAGGCGTCCTGAAGACCCTGCCCGGCACCGCCAGCGCCATGCTGGAGAGGGTCTCGTCAGGGCGCTACCTGAATGTCCAGATCGACCGTGCGGCGGCGGCCCGCTATGGCCTGAGCGTGGCCGACATCCAGGACATGGTGGCTATGGCCGTGGGCGGCAGCAACGTCGGCGAGGCGGTGGAAGGGCTGGAACGCTATCCCATCAACATCCGCTATCCGCGCGAGCAGCGCGACAACCTGGCCGATCTTGAGCGGCTGCCGCTGCTGACCCGGCAGGGCGCGACGGTGCCGCTGTCCGCCGTGGCGCAACTGGAAATCGCCGAGGGGCCGCCGATGCTGAAGAGCGAGAATGCTCGGCCCAATGGCTGGCTCTACGTCGACATCAAGGGCGGCGACCTGGGCGGCTATGTGCGCACGGCGCAACAGGCGGTCGCCGACAAGGTCAAGCTACCGCCCGGCTATTCCATCACCTGGTCCGGCCAGTTCGAGTACCTGCAACGCGCCGAGGCCCGGCTCAAGCTGGTGGTGCCGCTGGCCCTGACGCTCATCTTCCTGTTGCTGCACCTGGCCTTTCGCACCTTCTGGCAACCGGCGCTGATCATGCTCAGCCTGCCCTTCGCCCTGGTCGGCGGCTACTGGCTGCTCTATTGGTTGGGCTTCAACATGTCGGTGGCGGTGGCGGTCGGCTTCATCGCCCTGGCCGGCGTGGCGGCTGAATTCGGCGTGGTGATGCTGATCTACCTGGACCAGGCAGTGAAGAAACGCGAGGCCGAAGGTCGTCTGAACAGCCGCGCCGACCTAGCGGCAGCGATCATGGAAGGCGCTGTGCTGCGAGTCCGGCCCAAGGCCATGACCGTGGCGGTGATCCTGGCCGGCCTGCTGCCGATCATGGTCGGCAGCGGCGCCGGCAGCGAGGTCATGCAGCGCATTGCCGCGCCCATGCTGGGCGGCATGATGACCGCGCCGATCCTGTCCATGTTCGTGATCCCGGTCGCCTACCTGCTCTGGCGCGGCCGCGGGCTGACTCAGCAGTAAGGATTCAGATACCGTCTTATGCGTGAAATCATCCACCTCCAGCGCGAGGCGCCCTGCAAGCCGGCCGAGGGCGCCACGTGCAATGGCTGTGGCGTGTGCTGCGCGCTGGAAACCTGTCCGGTCGCGTGCCTTCTCTACTGGCGGCGGCGCGGCCCGTGCCCGGCGCTACTGTGGTCGCCACGGCAGAGCCGTTATCTATGCGGTCTGCTGACCCTCCCGGACCAGCACTTGGCGCTTCTGCCGCGCATAGCCGGGAAACTGGCGCGCCCACTGGTGGCCCGCTGGATTTCCGCCGGCAGCGGTTGCGACTGCACGGTGGAATTGACCGGCCGGCCAACTACTAGGAAGTAGGGCAAAGCCGTTGCAGAATTGATGTGGGCGTGCGTCATTTCGGTACAGGATATGAGTTGTCCGCGCAGCGACCCTGCTGACGCACGATCGCTGCGCGACAACATCCTGGTCAGGCTCCGCCCGACACCAGAAACACATCACGCGCCGATCTATAGCGCATCGAAGCCAATCTATTTTAATCGAGCCTGGACCGTTTAATTGGCAAGCTGTTCGATCATCGCCGCCGCGCCACCGAGGCACTGAAAGCCAATCTGGCGGCATCCGGTTTGACGAACTTGCTTTAATAAGTATAATTGGAAATATACTTATTAAACTCATATTGTAAGGAATTTCGCCATGTCACAAATCACGCTATATCTGGACGATGCCACGCAGGCACTGGTAGATCAGGCCGCACAGGCTAATGGTCTATCGAAAAGCCGATGGGTGGCCGAAATGATCCGCAAATACGCCGCCCATGAGTGGCCGCAAGACTGTTTAACTTTGGCGGGGCGTTTTGCCGATTTCCCCCTGCGCGAAGAAAGTCCGACCTCGCAGCCCGCCGATGTGCCGCGCGTTGGTTTTTGAGTGCCTGCCATGCTGATTCTCGATAGCAACACTATCAGCTACTATTTTCGCGGCGATCCGCAGGTGGTGCCGCGCCTGCAAGCCCTATCCCCTGCCGATGTCGGTGTCCCCGCTATTGTGGAATACGAACTGCGCTACGGTCTTTTGCGTTTGCCACCGGAGGCAGCTAATCCCCGTCTGGCGGCATTGGCCGCTTTGCTGCGACCGATGCAGGTTTTACCGTTTGACAGCGAATGCGCGGCTCATGCTGCCCGTATCCGTGTCGAACTGGAAGCCGCTGGCACACCCATCGGCCCGCACGATACGCTGATCGCTGCCACGGCATTGCGTTATCAGGCTACGTTGGTGACGCGCAACGTGCGCGAATTTTCCCGTGTGCAAGGCTTGCAGTGGCTGAACTGGCACGAAGCCACTTGAGCACCAAGAGGACTAAACGGTAGAGTAGAGAACAGGCTCTCGCCTGCCCTCCCTCATCAAACCGTGCATGCGCTATTAACGCACACGGCTTTCGATGTTCTTCACGCCAAGGCATGCACATTTGCCCGCCCTACGTTTACTAGCGCGACTGAGGATGTCGCACCTGTGCTCAATCATCGAGCGCGTAACAGTAGAAGGCACTTGCTTGGCCTTGGCATACAGCTTCCTCTGTAGCGTCCTGATCGTTTCCGGGGTGGTTAGCATTTCGGCAATCCCCTGATCCTCGGCTCTTCGGTTGCACGAACAAAGCAGGGTCCCTTCCCTTGTCCGGGGTTATGTTGTCCTGCGGACTCGATCGGTACTATGAACCCCTCCGACTCCCGATACGGCCTGCGGCGTTTTCGTTTCCTTATACGCAGCGGTCGGTGGCCTCCCCACCGCCGCACCGAGCAGTAAATCATCGATAACATGCCGTCCCTGCTACCCCGGGAGAGATGATGCGCGCCACTTCCGTTATTTCAGCGCACATCCGGCGGTCTTCCCCTTCTGACCACAGGGTCGGCTTCTCCGATTCGTTTACGAGGCTACGTCTAGGTTCACTTGCGTTACGGCCTGCTCTCTTGCTGTGTGGAAACTCACGACCCCGCGTTACCGCGACGCCGCTTCCTCATGCTACCGGGGCGTACGGACAACTCCCCAGATGGGACTTCAACCCGCTAGATTTACTGCTGTTACTGCGTACGGCCAGGCTCGAATTATTTTTCGTTTACATCATGTTTTGTAATTTCGCTGCTCATCGTGTCCATCCAAAAGAATATTCGAACCTGCCCCCTTTGATTTCCTTTGATTCTCAGGAATGGGAAGATGAACTCGCTGCGATCCTGTCCGACTACCGCAGCCATGAATGATCCGGGCCAGCTTCGTCCGGCGCCTGGCTGAGCCGAACGAAGTCAGCTGCTTGATCTGCTTGCCGTTGAAGAGTGATGGGGATCGGCACCGCGAACGAAAAGTTTACCGCCGATGCGAGCTTGTGCAACCGTCAGGCAGCCAGTCCTGTGAACATTTCAAGCAAGGAGTGACCGAGGTCTCAGGATCAGTCCTGCCCAGCCGCTTACGTTCGGACGCGCTCAGTAGATCAGGTTCAGCATCAGCATCATCACGGCCAGGAACAGCACGGTCATGATGCCCCCCGCCTTCATGAAGTCGACGACCCGGTAACCGGCCGGGCCCATGATGAGGGCGTTGACCTGATGGGTGGGCAGGAAGAAGGCGTTGGAGGTGGCGAGGGCCACGGTCAGGGCGAACACCGCCGGGTTGGCACCAGCGCCGATTGCGATGTTCACCGCCAGGGGTACCAGCAGCACGGTGGCGCCCACGTTGGACATCACCAGGGTGAAGAAAGTGGCCAGGACAGCGATGGCCAGCTGCAGCACCCAAGTGGGCACACCGCCCAGCAGGGACAGGGTCTGCTCGGCGATCCAGGCAGCGGTGCCGCTGGTTTCCACCGCCAGCCCCAGGGGAATCAGGCTGGCCAGCAGGAAGACCGACTTCCAGCTCACTGCTTGGTAAGCCTCCTCGATGCGTAGCACGCCGGAGAGAATCATGCCGATGGCGCCGGTCATCAGGGCGATGGACAGGCGCACGTCGGTGAAAAGCAGCATGAAGAGGGCGATGCCAAAAAAAACCAGAGCCGGCACCAGTTTGTGGGGGCGGGTCTCCTCGTGGGGATACTCGGTGGTGAGCACCACGAAGTTCCTGTTCGGCTCCAGCTGTGCAAGCGCATCCCAGCTGGTGTGGACAACGAGGACGTCGCCGGCTTGCAGCGGGAGGTTGCGGATGTCCTCGTCTTCCCGCAAGGTCTCGCCGCCCCGGTGCAGTGCCACCATGGCAAGGCCATAGGTCTTGCGCAGCCAGACATCCCGCGCGCTCTGGCCGATGAGTTCCGAGCCTGGCGGGATGACCACCTCGGCGATGCCGGCCTTGGTGGCGGCGAGTGCCTCGGAGAAGGTCTCCAGATCATTGCGCACTTGCAGGCCATTGCTTGCCGCCAGGGCGGCTAGCTTTTCCGGCGAGGCGAGGATGCCCAGCACCGTATTGGCCTCGATACCGATGTCCCGGGCGAGGCTGCCGGGGCCGATGCGCAGATCCTCGGTGCCGCGTAGAGCGGCGATGATGCGCACCTTGCTGCCCTGCTCCACGTCGTCCAGCATCTGGCCGATCATCGGGCTTCCGGCCGGCACCACCACCTCGAACAGTCCTTCGTCCAGACCATAGAGATCCTGGAAGTACTGCATGGTATTGCCGCCTTGGGTCATGTCCTCGTGTTGTTTGCCCGGCAGCACGAAGCGGCCGGCGAAAACAAAATAGGCGATGCCAGTGGCGAGCAGGGCTATGCCGATGGGGGTGACGGAGAACAGCGACCAGGTTTCCATCTGCTGCTCAGCCGGCAAGGCCTTGTTAGAGGTGAGGATCAGGTCGTTGAGCAGGATGAGAGGGCTGGAACCCACCATGGTGATGGTGCCCCCCAGGATGGCGCAGAAGCCCATGGGCATCAGCAGACGTGACAGGGGCAGGCCGGTGCGGGCGGAGATGCGGCTCACCACGGGCAAAAAGAGAGCGGCGGCCCCTACGTTCTGCATGAAGCTGGAGATGAAGCCGACGGTGCCCGAAATGGCGGGGATGACACGGGCCTCGGTCCGGCCGGCCAGCTTGAGGATGGTGCCGGCAACCTTGCCCATGAGCCCGGTCTTGTCGAGGCCGGCGCCGATGATCATCACCGCGATGATGGACATGACCGCGTTGCTGGAAAAGCCGCGAAAGAGTTCGGTGGTGGGCACCAGGGGCTGGGCCAGGCCCAGGAGGTCGTTGAAGGAACTGAGCAGGCCCAGCAGCACCATGACGGTCACCGCCGCCACGTCCACACCCACCACTTCGAAGGCGAAGAGAAACACCGTCAGCAGGAGGATGCACATGACCACAGCGATTTCCGGGCTGGGCACAATGCTGGCCATCCAGGCTCCGAAGAGGACAAAAAGTACGGCGGCGATGAGGGTCTTGGTTGGCAGCTTGGGCATCACTGAGGTGGTTATGGTTTGGTTAAAAAGATGTCGGGATTGTATCAAGCCGCCTCCTGGGTATTCCTTGCGTTGCTTGTGTGGCGTGGTTGCTGGAAGCGATCATGCGCCCCACGACCTGTCTACAAAACAAGCCGAACTCATGTCGATTCGCCCAGCTGCTCGCTCACCAGGTGGTGATCGCCGGTCGACAAGGCGTAGATCGTCCAGAGCAGGCATGAACCAACGGAGGAACCAACGGGGTCAGGTCTTGCATTAACGCATCCTCTTTCCGGCTCTTTTGAAAAACGAGTGGGTTAAGCGGCATGGGGGTTGATCTTGCTGAAATCGAGCTTGCCGGCGAGGAGGAAGACGACGGTGCGCATGGTAGAGAAACGGCCATAGCCGCGCGCCTTGCGTTTGGCGGCCTGAAACAAGCCATTGATGGCTTCGAGGAAGCCGTTGGTCTGGCGCGTCTGGGTCCAGGCGATGATGCCGTCGAGATGAGAGCGGATCATCTTCGCCACTTCCTTCATCGGCTCGACCTTCGAGCGCATCACGTTGGTGGCCCATTGCGTGAGCATGTCACGCACGACATTGATCTGCTTGCGCTCCAGAATCTCCCGCAACTGTTCCTTGTAGAGCCAGGCGCGGGCCGTGCGTTTGGTGGTCACTTGCGTGACGAGGGCATCCAGATCGGCGCGGGCGGCAGGTAGAAGACTGGCGCGATCCCGCAGAAGCTTCCAGCGCAAGCCCTTGAGGCTCGGATCGGTCTTCTGCTCGATGCGCCGGGTCTTGTCGACGGCGGTGCTGGCGTGGGCGATGACATGGAACTTGTCGAAGGTGATCCGGGCATTGGGCAGATGCTTGGTGACCCCCTTGATGAAGGCCGGCGACATGTCGATGGAAATGGACTCGACGGCCTTCGGATCGCTGCCGTGGGCGGTGAAGTCGGCGGCGAAGGCCTTGATCGTGTCGGCGTCGCGTCCTTCCGTGACGAACAACACCCGGCGCAAGTCGGCATCGGCCACCAGCGTGATGTAGTCATGCCCGCGCGCCTTGGAAGTTTCATCCGCCGCCAGGCGCTTGACCTCGGAGAAGTCGGCCTGCTCCAGCCCCAGCTCGACGTAACGCTTGCAGATCGCCACGACCTGATGCCAGGACAAGCCCACCAAACGGGACACCGCCGCGAAGGTCATTTCCCGGCACATCGCCATGATCAACGCCTCGAAGAGCAGGGTAAAGCCGGCCAGCCGTCCGGCCCAGTCGGGTTCGACCTGCCGAATGCCACCATCGGGCACGCGCACGCGCGGGACACGAACCTCCAGGTGGCACTCATGTTGAAAGAAGTTCAGATGCCGGTAGCGCTTGGGCACGGTGTCGTGTGCCGGGTGCGACCCCTCGACGCCAGGCACGGCAAAGCGGCTGCCGGCGATGAAGTCGACGGCAATCGACAGCGTCTTCTTGGCTACGTCAAACTCGACCCCGTTGATGTACCACGGGGGGGTAATGCCCAGGGCGGCTTCGAACAACTTGGCGGTCATGTCACGGTCACTCACGTTTCACAGGGGCGCGCATCTTACTCGCGCACTCGGTTCGGCAATTGCCGCGCTTGTCACGCACCATTACCCACTCGAAGAACCGCTCCCAATCGGCAGTCAGCGATCCGACGCGGCTATCCGTGCCGTTGGAAGCGATCAGCAGGGCATTCGACCAGAACAGCGCGGGCACGCCATTCTGCGCGTGCTTGTAACTGGTGAGGTTGCCGTCGAAGGCTTGCCTGGCAGGCAAGCCCGGCTTTTTTAGCTCGACCACCACCCACGGCAAGCTATTCACGAAACCGATCAAATCCGGGCGGCAGGTGTAAAGCTGGCCGACGATGGTCATCTGGCTTACCAGCAGGAAATCGTTGGCGGCGGGATTCTCCCAATCCACCACCCGCACTCGCTCGGTTTTCAGGCCGCCTTTCACCAGATCAGGCACGGACACCTTCACCCCGTCGCGCATCAACGCCCACAATTCACGGTTCGCGGCAGCAGGTGTCATGGCAGAGCGGTCGCGCGACAACTCATCCACGGCGGCGCTGATGGCTTCGGGCGGCAGGGATGGATTCAGTCGAGCCAGGGCAGCGCGCAAGCGCACCGCCAGCACCACCTCGGATTTGGTCTCGCGGCCAAGCAAGCCGCCTGCGCCCAGCGCCTCTTCCGAAGCTGATAACGTCTCCCAGCCCAGCTCGGCGAAAAGCTGGATGGCAGGTTGCTCGACCAGACTATCCTCGGTGTAGCCCATTGATCTCCCCCTCCAGCGTCCGCAATACCTCCATGATTTCGTCGAAGCCAGGATAGCGACCGAAGATCATGTTGCGCATCTGCACATAATCCTTCTCGACTACCGCCAGCACATGTCCCGCAGGCAGCAGTCTGAACGTTCCCGGCGTTGCCAGATCGTAATGCGCCCAGTCGCGCCGATAAAACCGCTGCTTGAACGCCACCACATCCTCCAGCAAGGCAAGATCGGCCAGCGCCGCATCTTTCACCGGAGAAGCCGCCATCATGGCCAGGTCGTAATAGTGCCGCGAATAGCGTAGCGGCTGTGGGCTGTCTTCAGGGCGATGGGCTTCGTGATGCAGTATCGTCGCCTTTTCCCAGAAGGTACGCTCGGCTCGGATGGCCTGCACGGCACAATCCGCTTGCTTGAAAAGCTGCGGGAATGCCTCGGCGGCATAAGGCTGGATTCGGTAATGGCCGTAGGGCATCCAGGCGGCCAGCGGCCCGATCTCAAGGCGCACTTCCGGACGCAGATAGGCATCAGAAAAGGCAGCCGGGTATTGGACATTCAAGGCATGAAGATCATCGGCAGCCAGATCACAACGGCAGATTGGATCAACAGCTTGCGAGACCAGCGCCAGCAACTCACCCCCGATGTAATCCACCGCCTTGGTGTCTATCGTTTTATTCAGCGTTTCCTGTTTGGTGGCGGAACGATCTGCCAACGGATCATCCTCCCCGACCACCACGCGCCAATCCAGGATCAGGTCGATATCCTCGGAAAACCGCTCGATTAGATGGAACACCTTGGACAAGCTGGTGCCACCCTTGAACATCAGCAAGCGCGACAAATCGGGGTGCGCGAACAGCCTGCCCAGCGTCCAGCACACCCAGAAATCTTTCTCCACCACGGCGGGCGTCATGCCCTTGCGCGCCGCCGTTTCGGCAAACAGCTCGCGGCGCTCTGCGGGTGAAAAACGCGCGACCGACTCCATCAGCCGCGCTCCCCGCACACCCGCTTGATCGCCTCATACACCCAGCCGGTCGCCGTCACCGCATCTTTCAGCACCCGCTTGCACGCCGTTTCATCCAGTTGTTTGCGCAGCGTGGCGATCACCGTATCGTCCACCCGCTCCTGCCCCAGCGCCTTCAACGCCTGCACGATCAGCCCGCTTTCGCGGTATTTGAAGCCAACATCCTTCAGTGCGGATTTCTTGAATTCCAGCATGTAATTACCGATTTCGTACTGGCGGTTCGGCCCATCGGAGAGATACACCAGCCGACCGGGCACCTGCGTGGAAAGCCCCAGCAGATTCAGCGCCGCGTCGCCCGAAGGCTGGATGCGCCAGTTGAACTTGCGCGCGAACGCCTGTGCCACCTGGTCGAAATCCGGGCTCAAGTCCTGCTTCAACAACTCGCTGAATTTGGGATAGTCGTAAATTCCACGGCAGACACGGCGTATCTTCCCCTCGCGGCATAGCCTCGACAGCGCATTTTCAATCTGATCGCGGCTGAAACCCTCGACGAAATCATTCGGCGAGAACGCCCAACCCATGCCGCGCCCGTATATTCTTGAAATCGCTTTATTATTAATGGATTGCATCACAATCACACCGGCAGATTTGATGGAAAAACATACTACTTTTCCCATCAAGAAAAGGGAAGCACTGGATTGTGGATTGCTCGACCAAGCCATCCACAGTACAGGTGTACGTGTTCATGACATCAAAATGGCCTACGCCCACATCGGCACATACTCGGAAAACTTCCTGGATTTGTTTTCCGGGTCTGCCGCTTTGATGAGCTTACGGTCAATCGCCTCCTGAATGAGTGTCGAAACCATTGAGCGCTGTTTTTCGGGCATTTTGAGACGCTCACGCAATATCTTGTTCGTCATCACACTGCCAGACAGATGTTTAAGCACAGCGTGCTGATAACAAGCCTCCAACCGTTCACTTGGTGGCATCTGGGCAAACGCGGAAGCACGGAAGCACGGGGTCAGGTCTAGCGAAGTAGCATGTTTTCAGTTATATTTCCCGCATCATGTCCCGCCCAATCCGAATAGAGTTTCCCGATGCGCTCTACCACGTCACCGCACGTGGGGATAGGCGCGAGGCTATTTTCGAGGATGACCAGGACCGGTCGACGTTCCTGGTGACGCTGGAGCAGGTCATCAACCAGTTCAACTGGACATGCTATGCATGGTGCCTGATGGACAACCACTACCACCTGCTGATCCAGACACCCGACGGCAATTTATCCAAAGGGATGCGCCAGCTCAACGGCGTATACACCCAGGCCAGCAATCGGCGGCACCAGCGTGTCGGGCATTTGTTCCAAGGGCGTTTCAAAGCCATCCTGGTGGACAAAGACGCCTACCTGCTGGAATTGGCGCGTTACATTGTGCTCAATCCAGTTCGCGCAGGCAGGGTAAAAAAGCCGAACGATTGGGCATGGAGCAGCTATCGGGCCAGCATGGGCTTGGAGCCTGCACCCCCTTGGTTAGCGGAAGATGGGTTGCTGGCGATGTTCGCCAAGCGGCGCAGCTCGGCACAGCAACGTTATGCGCAATTCGTGTCGGAAGGCATCAAGGTGGGTTCGCCTTGGGCTCATCTCAAAGGGCAGGTATTCCTGGGCGATGAACGGTTTGTAACTCGAATGCAAGCGCATATCCAGACAGGCAAGGATGATGTGCAAATCCCCCGCGCCCAGCGCCGCCCCGAGCCGCCGCCACTGGCAGAAATCGCGGAACGCGCGCCAGACAGAAATGCCGCCATCGTCGCGGCACACGCGACGGGCGGTTATTCTTACCAGCAAATCGCAGACTACTTCGGCGTGCATTTCACGACTGTGGGAAGAATTGTTCGGGGAGATGGGTGCGGGAGAAGAATGCTATGTTGATAGACCTGACCCCGTGCACGTGCGTGCACGTGCACGAAGGTAGTGCCAAGCTGCTGCTGACTCCATATTCGTTCTGCTGGGTGTTTCAATGTGTTGGCTAACTTAGCCAGATAGCACTAAACTGCGTACATCCGGCGAAATTTATCAAGGTGTTAAACATGCAATGCAACATGCTCGAAGCCAAGAGCCAGCTTTCCAAGCTGGTGCAAGCCGCGCTGGCGGGCGAGGATGTAGTCATCGCCAACAAGGGGGTTCCGGTCGTCAGGCTGGTTAGAATCGGCGCCCAGGATTTCTCGCGCAAGCCCGGCGCATGGTCGGCGTTGCCGAAGGCCAAAGCCGATTGGGATACTCCCGTGACGAATGCCGCCATTGCCGATGCGCTCACCGATGGCGAATTGCCATGAGGCGATACCTGCTCGACACCCACCTGATCTATTGGTGGATGACAGCGGATGCCCGTTTGGGCAAAGCCACGCAAGGCCTCATCGCCAAGTCAGAAATTATCGTGAGCACCGCCAGCGTGTGGGAAATGGTGCTGAAAAATGCCAAGGGCAAATTACCCTTGCCACAAGGCGCGATCACTGAACAACTCGAAGCACAGGGTTTTGTCCTGCTGCCGATCTTGCCGCGCCACATTGAGACCGTGCGCGGTCTGACTTGCACACACGCCGACCCATTCGACCGGCTGCTCATCGCCCAGGCGCAGGATGAGCGATTGACGCTGCTGACACGCGATGCTGCGATACTGGCTATGGGGTTGGATGGGGTGGTGAAGGGATGACGAAAAGCATGCCGCGTGGGCACAAAGGCGTCCCACCCCGCCGGGCTGCACCAGAGCCGCGCCGACTTCAATCGCTGTCCCGTTGTATTGCGCTTAGGCCGGTTTTATCAGGGTGCCGACGCCCTGGTCGGTCATGATCTCCAGCAACAGCGCATGTTCGACCCGGCCGTCGATGATGTGCACCGCCTTGACGCCGCTCCGGGCGGCATCCAGGGCGGCGGCGATCTTGGGCAACATGCCGCCGGACAGGGTGCCGTCGGCGACCAGTTCGTCGATTTTTTTCGGGGTCAGGCCGGTGAGCAGTTGGCCGTCCTTGCCGAGCACGCCGGGGGTGTTGGTGAGCAGCACCAGCTTCTCGGCCTTGAGCACCTCGGCCAGCTTGCCGGCGACTACGTCGGCATTGATGTTGTAGGTCTCGCCGCCTTCGCCGACGCCGATCGGGGCGATCACCGGGATGAAGTCGCCGGAGTCGAGAAAGGCGATCAGGCTGGGGTCGATCTGGGTAATCTCGCCGACCAGGCCGATGTCGATCACGTCGCCCGGCTTGTCCTGCGAGGCCATCATCAGCTTTCTGGCGCGGATGAAGCGGCCGTCGACGCCGGTCAGGCCGACCGCCTTGCCGCCGGCCTGGTTAATCAGGTTGACGATGTCCTTGTTGACCTGGCCGCCCAGCACCATCTCAACCACGTCCATGGTTTCGGCGTCGGTCACCCGCATACCCTGGATGAACTCGCCCTTCTTGCCCACCTTGTTGAGCAGGGTCTCGATCTGCGGGCCGCCGCCGTGGACCACCACCGGGTTCAGGCCGACCAGCTTCAGGAGCACCACGTCGTGCGCGAAGGCGGCTTGTAGCGTCGGGTCGATCATGGCGTTGCCGCCGTATTTGACCACTACCGTCTTGTCCCAGAAACGCTGTATGTAGGGCAAGGCCTCGGCGATGACCTTGGCCTTGTCGGCAGCAGGGATGTGGGAGATGGGCATGGCGGCCTTCCTGGGGAATGAGGTGCGCCGATTTTACAAAATAAAGGCCGACTCAAGCCGACCTTTCCCGCGAAATTATCAAAGAAACAGCCAATAGACCAGCAAGGTGAGCATATCGGCCGGCCAGCGTAGCCATGTCTGTAGAATGCCGGCACCGCCCCTTGATACTGGATGTGCCGTGTCCGATTTACCGATTGCACGGTTGGCCGCCGCCTTTGCCGCGCGCGCCGACCTGATGACCCGTCTTAATGCCGAGCAGACCAACGCCTACCGGCTGTTTCACGGCAGCGTCGAGGGCGTACCTGGCCTGACCGTCGACCGTTATGGCGACCTGATCCTGGCGCAGAGCTTTCACAACACGCTGACAGCGAACGACCTGGCCGCCCTGGATGCCTTTTATGGCGAGGCGCTGCCTGGCCTGGTCGTGGTCTACAACGACCGCAGCCAGGGTAACTCACGTATCGCCAACCCGCTCGAAGGCGACAGGAAGGTTGCCGCCCATGCCCCGCGCGTGATCCACGAGCTGGGCGTCGCCTATCATTTCCAGGCCCGCCATGCCGGCCAGGACCCCTGGCTGTTCCTCGATCTGCGCGCCGGCCGCCGGCGGGTGATGGCCGAGGCGGCGGGCCGGTCGGCGCTCAACCTGTTTGCCTATACCTGCGGGGTCGGCATCGCCGCCGCCAAGGCCGGCGCGCGCTTCGTGGTCAACGTTGATTTCGCCGAGTCGAGCCTGAAGGTTGGCAAGGACAACGCCCGCCTGAACGACCTGCCAATCCGGCCGCGCTTCATCCAGAGCGACGTCTTCCCCGCCCTGCGCCAGTTCGCCGGACTGGGCCAGCCGGAAGTGGTGCGGCGCAAGCGCCTGCCGCCGTTCCCGAAACTGGAGCCGCAGCAGTTCGACTTGGTCTTTCTCGACCCGCCGCGCTACGCCAAGAGTCCGTTCGGCGTGGTCGATCTGGTCAATGATTACCCGGCCCTATTCAAGCCGGCGCTGCTCTCGACCGCCGAGGGTGGCGCGCTGATCTGCTGCAACAACGTCGCCGAGATCGAGCGCGACACCTGGCTGGACCAGTTGCAGCGCAGCGCCCGCAAGGCCGGCCGGGAGATACGCGAGGCTGAGTGGATCATGCCGGAGGCGGATTTCCCAAGTTCCGACGGCAACCCGCCGCTGAAGATGGTGCTGTTGCGGGCTTGAGATCAAATTGCGTTTGGCCTTTGTTGGATATACTATCAAAACAACATGTATATCCATGAGGTAACATCATGCAACTGACTGTTTCGCGGTGGGGCAACAGCCTGGCGGTTCGCATCCCGGCCGAGGTCGCCCGCGACTTGGCGCTTGAGGAAGGCGCACTGGTCGATTGTGAGACCACGCCGGCCGGTACCCTCGAATTGGTGCCGGCAGGCAAAAAGGCGCGAGCCGAGCAACTGCAAGGCCATTTTGCCCAGGTCAATGCGCACCTGGCTGACCAAGCCATGACTACGCCGGCGGCGCAACTGCTGCGCGAGGAAGAACGGTACTGATGCGCGTCTATGTCGACACCAGCGTGCTAGTGGCTGCCCACACCCGTGAGACGTATACCGCCATGGCCCAGGAATGGCTGGCCGGCCAAAGCGGCGGCGGACTGATCCTGTCGACCTGGATGCGGCTGGAGTGCGAGAGCGCGCTGGCGATCAAGCTCCGGCGCGGCGAGATGGATGCCGCTGGGCAGCTCGCGGCCAGCGTGGACATCGATGAATTCGCCGCCTATTTCGCTCCCCATGCGGTACCGACCGAGGTCGATTATCGGCGCGCCCGTGAATTGTGCCGCCATGCGCCGTCCGGATTGCGTGCCGGCGGCGGCCTGCACCTCGCTATCGCGCAACGTTTGCAAGCCAGCCATTTCGCGACCCTGGACCGGACGCTTGCCAACAACGCCGCCGCCCATGGCATGACCCTGGCGATCCCTATTTTCAAGCCCTGACATGCTCCGCCTGACCGAAATCAAGCTACCGCTCGACCACCCCGAAGGCGCATTGAAAGCGGCGGTGCTGCAACGACTGGGCATAACCGATGGTGATCTGACTGGCTTTACCGTGTTCCGGCGCGGGTTCGATGCCCGCAAGAAATCCGACATCCAGTTCGTCTATACCGTCGATTGCGCAGTGAAGGACCAGCCGGCGACACTCAAGCGCTTGCGTGACGAGCGCCATGTCTCGGTCACGCCGGATATGGACTACCGTTTCGTCGCCCGTGCGCCGGCCGATCTGGAAGAGCGCCCGGTGGTGATCGGCATGGGACCGTGCGGCCTGTTCGCCGGGCTGGTGCTGGCCCAGATGGGTTTTCGGCCGATCATCCTGGAGCGCGGCAAGGCGGTGCGCGAGCGCACGCAAGATACCTGGGCCTTGTGGCGCCAGGGCAAGCTCGATCCCGAATCCAACGTGCAGTTCGGCGAAGGCGGCGCCGGTACCTTCTCGGATGGCAAGCTGCATAGCCAGATCAAGGACCCGGCCTGGCGCGGCCGCAAGGTGCTGACCGAGTTCGTCGAGGCCGGCGCGCCGCCCGAGATCATGTATGTCAGCAAGCCGCACATCGGCACCTTCAAGCTGGTTGGCATGGTCGAAAAGATGCGTGCCAAGATCATCGCCCTGGGCGGCGAGGTCCGTTTCCAGGCCCGGGTCGAGGACTTCGAGATCGAGCGTAACCCTATGGGCAGCAACCCCGACGGCATGGGCCAGGTGCGCGCCGTGATATTGGCCAATGGTGAGCGCTTGCCAACCCGCCATGTGGTGCTAGCTGTTGGCCATAGCGCCCGCGACACCTTCTACCAACTGTACGAGCGAGGCGTCCACATCGAGCCTAAGCCGTTCTCGATCGGCCTGCGCGTCGAGCATCCGCAGTCGCTGATCGATAAGGCCCGTTTCGGCCGCTTCGCCGGGCATCCTCAATTGGGCGCGGCCGACTACAAGCTGGTGCATCATTGCGCCAACGGCCGCTCGGTATACAGCTTCTGCATGTGTCCCGGAGGCGCCGTAGTGGCCGCCGCCTCGGAGCCGGGCCGGGTGGTCACCAACGGCATGAGCCAGTATTCGCGCAACGAGCGCAACGCCAACGCCGCCCTGGTGGTCGGCATCACCCCCGACGATTACCCGGGCGATGCGCTGGCCGGCATCGAATTCCAGCGCCGCTGGGAGGCCGCTGCCTTCAATGCCGGCGGCGAGACCTACGCCGCCCCGGCGCAGAAGGTGGGCGATTTCATCGCCGGCCGGCCATCGACCGAATTCGGTTCGGTGACGCCGTCATACACGCCGGGCGTGCACCTGACCGATCTGTCGAGTTGCCTGCCCGAATTCGCCATCACCGCGATCCGCGAAGCGCTCACCGCCTTCGGCAAGCAGATTCACGGCTTTGACATGGCCGACGCCCTGTTGACTGGCGTCGAGACCCGCACCTCCTCGCCCATTCGCGTCACCCGCGACCGCGCCAGTTACCAGAGCCTGAACACCCGTGGCCTGTACCCGGCTGGCGAGGGCGCGGGCTACGCCGGCGGCATACTCTCGGCCGCAGTCGACGGCATCGAGGCCGCCGAAGCGGTGGCGCTGGATATGGTCGAGAGGTAAAAACACTGGATCCCAGCCACTACGATTTTGGTCAGGCGACCCGCACTCTAATATGACACGCCATGGCCTGGCAGGTAGAGATAAGGAACCGAATTAGTGCTAACCTATCAAAATGATAGGCCGTGACATGGCCAAGTCATCTAAGAAACAGATCGAGCAACAAATCCGCGAGCGTGCGCTGAACACGGCAAACATCCTGTTGACCGACCACGCCCGCAAGCGAATGCGCGAGAGGCGGATCACCTTGGCGGTGGTGTACGACGTACTACGCAAGGGCATCCTGGTACGGGAACCGGAACCCGGCCTTCGGCATGAAGCGCTGGAATGCCGGATGGAACGCTACGTTGAAGGCCGCGACATAGCTGTGGTAGTCGCATTCGAAATGGACACCACCGGCCTGCCGGTTATCACCGTGATGGATATTTAAGGAGTGACGATGTACCACTACACCGATGGCGGACTGCGCAATGTTCGGCTGCGCAACGGCTACGCACTGCACGAAACGCCCTATGGCAAGGCCGTGTCCTTCCAGGATGGCGATGGGCTGATCCGCGCCGTCTGCCTCGCGCTGACCCGCAAGGCGGGCCGGCTAACCGGGGTGGAATTCCGCTATATCCGCGCCAGCGGTTTCCTTATGTCGCAGCCATCCCTGGCCAAGTTGCTGGGCGTGGATGGCCAGACCGTGGCGCGCTGGGAGAAGACCGGTAAGGTTCCCAAGTGGGCCGACAAACTGGTCCGCCTGCTCTACGCCGCCCATGCCGACGGCAACGAGACCATCCAGTCCGTCGTCGCCCGCATCAACGATGTCGACCGGCTGGTGAACCAGAACATCACCCTGGAAGCAACCAACGAAGGCTGGACAACGGTGGCGACTGAACTGGCCATAGCGGACGAGGCGCTGGGCAGGGTCGGCCAGGCTTGAGCACGGTCGTCATCGGCGGCGGCCCGGCCGGACTGATGGCCGCCGAAGTACTCAGCCGCAGCGACATCACGGTCGATCTCTACGACGCCATGCCCTCGGTCGGGCGGAAGTTGCTGATGGCCGGCAAGGGCGGCCTCAACCTCAGCCATTCCGAGCCGCTAGCCGCCTTCCTGGCCCGCTACGGCGCACGCCGTCCCGACATCGAACCGCTGCTGGCGGCCTTCGGCCCGGATGCCTTGCGCGAATGGGCGCGCGGGCTGGGCATCGACACCTTTGTCGGCAGCTCCGGCCGCGTCTTTCCGACCGACATGAAGGCCGCGCCGTTGCTGCGCGCCTGGCTGCACCGGCTGCGCGCGGCCGGGGTGCGCTTTCATGTCCGCCATCGCTGGTTGGGTTGGGATGAGCACGGTGCCTTGCGCTTCGCCACGCCCGAGGGCGAGAGGATCGTCAATGCCGAGACTACCGTGCTGGCCTTGGGCGGCGGCAGTTGGGCGCGGCTGGGTTCCGATGGCGCCTGGGTGCCGCTGCTCGAACAACGCAATGTGGCGGTTGCGCCGCTGCGCCCGACCAACTGCGGCTTCGATTGCGACTGGAGCGCCCATTTCCGCGAACGCTTTGCCGGCCAGCCGCTGAAATCGGTGGCGCTCAGCTTCGCCGACGAGACCCGCCGGGGTGAATTCATGGTCACCGAACACGGTGTCGAGGGCAGCCTGATCTACGCCTTTTCCGCCCACCTGCGTGACGCCATCGAGGCTGAAGGCTCGACCGCCTTTCACCTCGACCTACTGCCCGACTGGAGCCCTGAGCGGGTCGCCAAAGAAGTGGCTCGGCCGCGCGCCAGCCGTTCTCTGTCCAGCCACCTGCAAAGCCGGCTCGGACTGAAGGGCGTCAAGACCGGGCTGCTGCGGGAATGCCTGGCGCAAGAGGCCTTCGCCGATCCGGCAAAACTGGCGGCGGCCATCAAGGCCCTGCCGATCCGGCTGCTCAGGCCGCGCCCGCTCGACGAGGCCATCAGCAGCGCCGGCGGCGTCGCCTTCGCAGCGCTGGACGAACACCTGATGCTGCGCGACCTGCCCGGCGTGTACTGCGCCGGCGAGATGCTCGACTGGGAAGCGCCCACCGGCGGCTACCTGCTCACCGCCTGCTTCGCCAGCGGCCATGTGGCGGGCCGAGCGGTGGCTGGGCTCGCACAGCAACGCCCCGACGCTGAAAATTGAACCTGACCCTTTGACGGCGCTGGGCTTGCGGCGGCGGGGGTGACGCGGGAGCTTGGCTGTCAAACCTGGATGATGGTGTCGCTGTAGCGGGCCATCGTCGCGTCGTGCGTCATCAGGCGCATCGGTTCGACCAGGGCCTGCGCGACGAGCAGGCGGTCGAACGGGTCTTGGTGATACGCGGGCAGTGTTTCGACGGCGACAGTATGTTCCGGCTCGATGGCAAGCAGGCGGTATCCTGCCTGACGGAAATAGCGTAGCGCCTCTTGCGCGGATACCGGCATATCGCCCCGGCTGAGTCCGTGCTTGATGGCGATTTCCCACAGGCAGACGGCGCTGACCCAGACCGTGGTGCGCGGCGCCAGAATCAGGTCGCGCGCCTGGGCCGAAAGCTTCGGGGAATCGGCAATCGCCCACAGCGCGATATGCGTATCCAGCAGCAGGTTCAAGCCGCGTCTCCATTGAGAAACAGGCGGGCCACTTCGTCATTGTTGGCGTCGATATCGTCCGGAATGGTGAAAGCGCCTTTGGCGACACCGATGCGCGGCCCGGATGCCGAGGATTCCATAGGCACCAGCCTGGCCGCCGGCCGGCCGTTCCGGGCAATGACGATTTCGCGTTCTTCCCCTTGTTCGATAGCGTCCACCAGCCGGGACAAGGTGGACTTGGCTTGCAGCATATTGACGGATTGCATGGATTGGCCTCCTTGAAGGAACTTAGTTTAGTCTAGTCTGGCTAACCGCTTGCGTCAAGAAGCCGAGTTCCGCAAACCCATGTCAGGCGGGTGCGAAGCGAGGCATACGTGCCTCGCGAATCGGCAGGTTGAGGATGGCGGCGATGGTGGCCAGCGCCGCGTCGGCGTACCACATCCATGAGTAGTCTCCGCCTTGGGCGAAGGCGACGCCGCCCAGCCAGACGCCAAAGAACGCGCCGATCTGATGGGTGGCCCCTTTACTGCGGCTACCTACTGGTTGCCGGTTGTCGGCGGAACGCTTTTCTGCTGCTCCGCCAATAACCCTAATGTCTGAAAGCGCAGGTACAACTCGCGGCAGGCCCAGGCATCGGTTGCCGCATAGGCGATCTGCGCCGCCGTCAAATGCGCCGCCGCCCAGTTGGAGGTGCGCGCGCCCTTGGTGATTCGGAAGCCCAGGAAGATGGCGGCCAGGTTACGCAAGCCGGTTTGACGGATACCATGGCGGCGGGCGATGCGGCCCGGATCGAGGATGGCGGCGGGTTCGAACTGGAACTCCCGTTTGAGTTGGCGCAGGTCGTCGGCCAGCGCCACCCCTGCCTTGACGATGCTTGGCGCACCCAGCAACTCGGCCAGCGCCGCGGCGCAATCAACCTGATGGAGCCGGAACAGATACACCACGCGGGCGGTGGCCACCTGGACCAGTGCGGGCGGATAGCTTTCGCCTTTCCGGAACGCGGGCCGGGTCTCGGTATCGATGCCGACTACCCGCTCTTGCCGGATGTCGGCCATGGCCCGTGCCAGGTCCGGTGCCGTCGCAACCAGGTAAACCGGGCCTTCATAACGCCGGATCGGCAGTTCCGCGACCGCCTCCCTGGCTATTGAAACCGGCAAGCCGCCGGTCAAGACCCGAACCGCTCGCGCAGATAGGCGATGATGTCGCCGGATTCGTACAGCCAGCGGCGGTTGCCTTGTCCATCGCGTATGCACAGGCAGGGCACCATGGCCTTGCCGCCGCCGGCCAGTAGCGCCGAGCGATGCTCGCCTTCATGCTGGGCATCGCGCTGCTCGATATTCAGCGACAGGCGGCGCATCTCCTGGCGCACCTTGATGCAGAACGGGCAGGTCTTGAACTGGTACAGGGCCAGATCGCGGCATTGCCGGTCGACCGCCTGCTGCGCCTCCGGCGCGCGCACCAGGCCTTGCGGCGCGGTCAAGCGTTCCTTGAGCAGCAGCGCCGGACCCAAGATCAGGCGCACGGTCTTGAAGAAGGTTCTAAACAGGAATTTCATGGTCGGGCCTCGATGGTCAGGGTTTGGGTCGGCGCCGGATGCTGGCGTTGGCGCGCGAAGGCGCATTGGTCTGTGTGGCGCCGGAAATATCCAGGACGCGCACCTTCACGCTCTTGCCCTTCAGCTTCCCGGCGGCCAGCCGGCGTTGCGCCTCCTGGGCGATGGCGCGCGCCACTGCCACGTAGGTAACGGTCTCGGTGACATCGATCTTGCCAACCTGGTCGGCCTTGAGGCCAGCCTCGCCGGTGAGCGCGCCCAGTACGTCGCCAGGCCGGATTTTGTCCTTGCGGCCGCCGAGTATCTGCAAGGTCGCCATCGGCGCCCGCAACGGCTGGTCGCTGGTGGCGGTCATCTCGTCGATGGGGTGCCATTCCACTTCGGTGCCCAGTTCCTTGGTGATGTTGTCAACCCGCCGCATCTGGTTGGCGCTGACCAGGCTCAAGGCCCAGCCAGCCTGATCGACCCGCCCGGTGCGACCGATGCGGTGGATGTAGACCTCGGGATCGGGCGTCACGTCAACGTTGATGACCGCTGCCAACTGGGCGATGTCCAGACCGCGCGCCGCCACGTCGGTGGCGACCAGCACCGAACAACTATGGTTGGCGAACTGGATCAGCACCTGATCGCGTTCCCGCTGTTCCAGCTCGCCATGCAGCGCCAGGGCATCGAAACCCTGCTCGCGTAACAACTTGAGCAGATCGCGGCATTGCTGGCGGGTATTGCAGAAGGCCAGGGCGCCGACCGGCCGGTAGTGATTCAAGAGCCGGGCGACCGCATCCAGCCGTTCCTCGTTCGCCACCTGATAAAAACGTTGGCGTATCTGGTCGGCCGCTGGCCGCTCGGTCAGCTTCACCTCCCTGGCCTGGCGCATGAACTGCCGGCTCAACTGGGCGATGCCTTCGGGGTAGGTCGCGGAAAACAGCAGGGTTTGGCGGTGCTTCGGACAGCGTCTGGCGATGTAGACGATGTCGTCGAAGAAGCCCATGTCGAGCATACGATCGGCCTCGTCGAGCACCAGGGTATTAAGCGTATCGAGTTTCAGGCTCTCGCGTTGCAGGTGATCCATGATCCGTCCGGGGGTGCCGACGACGACGTGGGCGCCATGCGCCAGACTGGCCATCTGCGGCCGCATGATGCTGCCGCCGACCAGGGACAGCACCTTGATGTTGTCCTCGCTGCGCGCCAGACGGCGAATCTCCCGCGCCACCTGATCGGCCAGCTCGCGGGTCGGGCAGAGCACCAGGGCCTGGACCTCGAAGCGGCTGACATCGAGGCGCGCCAGCAAGGTCAAGGCGAAGACGGCGGTCTTGCCGCTGCCGGTCTTGGCCTGGGCGATCAGGTCATGGCCAGCCAGGGCGATGGGCAGGCTGGCCACCTGAATCGGGGTCATGTTCAGGTAGCCAAGCTGGCGCAGATTGGCCAGGACGGCCGGCGCCAGCGGCAGTTGCTCGAATGACGACGAAGTTGGGGATGGACGATGGGGCATACCAGATTATAAAGCGTCGCCCCAGCTTGACTGTCTTTGTATATTAGAAACTTTTATTGTATCGTTAATAACGGATTGCTATAGTAGGCGTATCTGGATGACCCCACGGATGCATCGCTATGAAGACCGCTACCGTCGAAAAACCCGCCTCACCGCCCCAGGACCGGGGCTCACTGGCGACGATGACCATGAAGCTGTTTGATCACTGGGGCCTGCCCACCGACGACCAGGCCGCCCTGCTCGGTCTGGCGCCTCGCAACCGCTCGGCCCTGAGCCGCTACCGCAAGGGTGAACCGATCGGTTCGACCCGCGATCAGTATGAGCGGGTCGGCCACCTGCTCGGCATCCACAAGAACCTGCGCCTGCTGTTTCCCCGAAACCGCGATCTTGCCTACCGGTGGATGTCGGCACGCAACAAGGCCTTCGACAATCTCACGCCGGTGGAGGTCATCAAGGACTACGGCTTCGCCGGCCTGCTGATGGTGCGCGCCTACCTCGACCGGGCACGGGGCCAGTAATGGATGGCCTGTTCAGCCGGGTCACGCTGGCCGACATTCATCAGAATCTGGCCCGAAACATCGTTTCGCTGCGCGGTGCGCAGGATTTGTACGACGACCTGAGCGACAGTCCCGACGACTGGCGACTGGCGCAGGGCGTCGAAGCCGACGTCAAGCCGCCGCTCTATGTCTCGCCGACGCCCGTCATCCACCGCCCGTTCGAGGATGCCGAATGGTTCAACGCCATTGGCTACCCCTTCCGGAACTGGCAGGCCAGCCGGTTCTCTGACGGCCGATTCGGTATCTGGTACGGTTCCGACAGCATCGAAACCACCGTCTACGAGACGGTGCATCACTGGTACCAAGGCCTGCTTGGCGACGCCGGTTTTTGCGCACCAGGCGTGATCGCGGAACGCAAGGTGTACTGGGTGCGCGGCGACGCGGCCCTGCTCGATTTCAGGCCATTGACAACGAACTACCCCGACCTCGTGCATGGCACGGACTACAATTTTTGCCAGGCCATCGGCGCCCGCCTCCACCATGAAGGCCACCCCGGCCTGGCCACGCGATCGGCGCGCTGCGCGGGCGACAATTTTGTGGTTCTCAACCCCACGCTGCTGTCCGATCCGCGCCATACCTGCTATCTGAACTATCGGGTCGGCGAGGGGCAGATCGAGATCGAGAAGCAGGCCGGCCGGATCTGGCTGCGGATACCCTTCTGACATGGATGGGCCTCTACCATTGATGGTCGCCTGCCCGACCGAGCCGGCTGAATTGCTGCCGGAGCGGTCAAAAGATGCGCGCCACCCCGCACGAAACCGACGCTGCTAGGAGCCATGCACATCGAACACCTCCGTCAACGCCTACGCGCCTTCGGCGCCAAACCCGGCCACGAACTGCGGGTGCTGCGCGCCTGGGCGCAGGTACGCTCGCTCGATAAGCGCCACAGCCGGGCCGAGGCATTCCTGCCGCTGGCATTGCGCAATGCCCTGCCCGGTCTGCTGGCCGAACTGGATGGTCTGGCCCGGTTGCGTTCCGAACACCCGGCCGCCGATGGCTCCGCCCGCCTGTTGGTCGAATTGGCCGACGGCCAGACGGTGGAGAGCGTGCTACTGCCGCGCGACGGTTTGTGCGTCTCCACCCAGGTCGGCTGCGCGGTTGGCTGCGTGTTCTGCATGACCGGGCGCGGCGGTCTGCTACGACAACTGGCCAGCGCCGAGATCGTCGCCCAGGTCGCGCTGGCGCGCCGGCTTCGGCCGGTCAAAAAGGTGGTGTTCATGGGCATGGGCGAGCCGGCCCACAACCTCGACAACGTACTCGAAGCGATTGATTTTCTGGGCACGGCGGGTGGTATCGGCCACAAGAACCTGGTCTTTTCCACCGTTGGCGACCGGCGGGTGTTCGAGCGCTTGCCACTCGAAACGGTCAAGCCGGCGCTGGCCCTGTCTCTGCACACCAGCCGCGCCGACCTGCGCGAGCAACTGTTGCCCAAGGCGCCGCGCATCGCCCCGGATGAATTGGTCGAACTGGGCGAGCGCTATGCCCGCGCCACCGGCTACCCGATCCAGTATCAGTGGACCTTGATCGAAGGCGTCAACGACAGCGCCGACGAGATCGACGGCATCGTCCGTCTGCTGACCGGCAAGTACGCGCTGATGAACCTGATCCCCTACAACACGGTCGCCGCCCTGCCTTACCAGCGCCCGCTCTGGGAACAGGCGGCTCAGATGGCGCGCCAACTACACCGGCGCGGCATCCTGACCAAGCTGCGCAACTCCGCCGGCCAGGACATCGACGGCGGCTGCGGCCAGTTGCGGGCGCGGGCCATCATGGCTAGTCCCGCTTCTTCGACGCCATCAACGCCTTGAGATCGGCGAAGGCGTTAAACGTTGAGGGCGATGTGGCGTTTCCCGCATCGATTCGTCCGGCGCCGTCCTTCAGCTTGGAATGCTCGTTCTCGTGGCAATAGGTGCAGAGCAGTTCCCAATTGCTGCCGTCCGGAGGGTTATCGTTGTGGTTGTTGTTCTTGTGATGGACCTCCAACAATTGCAGATTACTGTGGGTGAAGGTCCGGGCGCAGCGGCCGCACACCCATGGAAATAACTTCAGCGCCTGTTCCCGATAGCCCTCCGCCCGTTTCTCGGCGTTGCGTCGAGCGGCCAGAACCGCTTGATCCAATCGTTCGTTTTCCTTTGCCATGGTGACCTCGTTCGATAAATCCAATTCATCGGGCTGTCGGGCTACATCCTGGTAGGTTGGACTTCTGTCCGACAAACCGCTCCGATCTTCGGCTGGTGCAAATCCGGCAACAACACCGCCAGCACACCGATCAGCGGCAGGAATGAACACAGCTTGTAGACCGTGACAATGCCCCAGTGGTCGGCGGCCTGGCCGAGCACGGCGGCGCCGATGCCGGCCAGACCGAAGGCCAGCCCGAAGAATAGCCCGGAGATGGCGCCCACCTTGCCGGGCAGCAATTCCTGGCCGTAAACCACCATGGCCGGGAAGGCCGAGGCCAGCATGAAGCCGATTATCATGGTCAGCACCGCCGAGACGCCCAGGCCGACATAGGGCAGGGCCAGGGTGAACGGCGCGACGCCGAGGATGGACATCCAGATCACCTGCTTGCGGCCGATACGGTCGCCGATGGGGCCACCCAGCAGGGTGCCTGCGGCGACCGCGAACAGGAAATAGAACAGGTGGTATTGCGCTGCCAGGGCATCGATCCGGTAGTGCTCCATCAGGTAAAAGATCAGGTAGCTGGTGATGCTGGTCAGATAGAAGAACTTGGAGAACATCAGCGCCAGCAGCACGGCCAGTGTCTGCGTGACGCGGCTTCTAGGCAGCCCGTGGCCGGTTCCGGCGGCCGCCGGCCTCGGTTTGCGGTGCTGGCGTCGGTACCAGACGCCGACGCCGGTCAACACGATCATGGCCAGCAGGGCGACCAGGCCGAACAGGGCGATGCTGCGCTGGCCGTTGGGTAACACGATCCAGGCCGCCAATAGGGGTCCAAAGGCCGCGCCGGTGTTGCCGCCGACCTGGAAGATGGACTGCGCCAGGCCATGCCGGCCGCCCGAGGCCATGCGCGCCACCCGCGAGGCCTCCGGATGGAACACCGCCGAACCGCTGCCGACCAGGGCGGCGGCCGCGAGCAGCATGGGGAAGGTCGAGGCCACGGATAGCGCCAGCAGACCGGTCAGCGTGCAACCCATGCCCAAGGCCAGCGAGAAGGGTTTGGGGTGACGGTCGGTATAGGCGCCGACCGCCGGTTGCAGCAGCGAGGCGGTGAACTGGAAGGCCAGGGTCAGCATACCGATCTGGCTGAAGCTGAGACCGAAGCCGGTCTTGAACAGCGGATAGCTGGCGAGCATCAACGACTGCATGATGTCGTTGAGAAAATGCGAGAAGCTGATCGCCGCCAATACCTTGAAGGCGGTAGGGTTGGCGGCGGGGTTATTTTCCATGATGAGTATAGTGTTGCACTATATGGGCTGTCGGTCGGGTTGAAATCCGAGCAACCCAATGCCGAGCTGAGTTCACAGAGTCAATTGATGTCCGCCATTATCCACCATCCGCTCAAGGCCCTGCGCTCGCGCGACTTCCGGCTCTACTTTGCCGGTCAGCTCGTTTCGGTGGCCGGCACCTGGATGCAGCAGATCGCCATGGGCTGGCTGGCCTACCGGCTGACCGACTCGGCCCTGGTGCTGGGACTGCTCGGTTTTGCCAGCCAGGCGCCCATCCTGCTGTTCGGCGCCCTGGGCGGGGTCTGGTCGGACCGCTGGGACCGCCGCCGCCTGATGATGCTGACCCAGACCCTGGCCATGTGCCAAGCCATGATTTTGGCCATCCTGACCTGGCAGGGCTGGATCACCCCGAGCCTGCTCCTGACCATGGCCTTCGTCATGGGCTGCATCAACGCCCTGGACATGCCGGCCCGGCAGTCGCTGGTAGTGCATCTGGTGTCGGACCGAACACATCTGCAAAACGCCATCGCCCTCAATTCGCTGCTCATGAACGCCACCCGGTTCATCGCGCCGGCCTTGGCCGGTTTCATCATCGCGCTGCTGGGCGAGGCGATTTGCTTCATCCTCAACGCCACCTCCTACCTGGCGGTGCTGCTGGCGCTGTGGGCGATCCGGGCACGGCCCGGCGGCGACCGCTCCAAGCCGGCGCTGCACGCGCTACGCGAAGGGCTGAGCTATACCTTCAGCCATCGCGACATTCGCCTGTTCCTGATGCTGGTGGCCGCAGTCAGCTTCCTGGTCGCGCCTTATGTGGTCATGATGCCGGTGTACGTCAAGACCATCTTCCACGGCGACGCCAGCACCTTCGGCCTGCTGGTCAGCAGCGCCGGTGCCGGTTCACTCAGCGGCAGCCTGTTCCTGGCCACGCGCGGCTCCATCACAGGTCTGGCCCAGCGCGTTTCATTAGCGGCCGTCTCGGCCGGCGCGGCGTTGGCCCTGTTTGCCCTGAATACCCAACATGCGCTGGCCTACCCAATCCTGATGGCGCTGGGCTTTTCCGTGGTGCTGGTCGCCGCCGGCAGCAACACCCTGTTGCAGAGTTGGGTGCGGGACGACATGCGGGGCCGGGTCATGGCCACCTTCTCGATGGCCTTCCTCGGCGTTGCGCCGCTCGGCAGCCTGGTGGTCGGCAGCCTGGCGCACGGCATCGGCATCCGCCCGACATTATTCCTGTGCGGCGTGCTGACGCTGCTGGCCGGGCTGCTGCACTTCCAACGGCTACGGAGTACTATACGGCAGGCTAAATTCGTACCATCAAACAACAACAACGAGGAGACCTGAAGATGAAGCCCGCACTTCCCTTGATCGCCGGTCTGTTGCTCGGTTTGGCGGCACAGGCCGTGCAGGCCTATACCTTCGGCATACTTCCACAGAGAAGCGCCGTGCTCACCGCGCAATACTGGAACCCGATCCTTGACTACGCCAGCAAGAAGAGCGGCGTGACGCTGGAACTCGGAACGAGAAAAAGCGCGCTGGAATATTCCGGCGCGGAAGCCCGGGGCGACTTCGATTTTGTCTATAGCAATCATATCTTCGCCCCGAGTCATGCCGCCGCAGGTTACCGGGTTATTGCGCGACCGGCGGGA